>JAEEGL010117325.1_pt1 | contig 12449 bp, 9 predicted proteins | sample 9134231 | NCBI WGS metagenome assembly JAEEGL01 (sample SAMN16246548, study PRJNA631951) | gut metagenome | biome: gut microbiome; feature: rumen; material: fiber-attached | host: Bos | place: Iran: Karaj | collected 2018-10 | reverse complement strand
ACTACATTTTTAAACAGTTCTATAGTAACTGGTAACCAAAAAGATGTTTATTCTGGTTTAAGGGATAAATATGGTTATAATGATGTGGCTGAAAATGCTAGTGAAACTGAAATAGCAAATCAATCTCAAGAAGAAGAAAAAGAAGTTGTATTGCCTGAGGGTGTAAAAAACTATACCTTAACTGTGGATATGGACCTTAGAACAAAATCTAATGTTTCTGCTGAAGAAATAGATAAAATGTTGGAAGGAACAAAAATGCATGGTTTAGGTAGTGCTTTTGTAAAGGCTGAACAAACTTATGGCGTTAACGCTTTGTACTTAATGGGACTTGCTTGTCTTGAAAGTGCATATGGATCATCTAATTATGCTGTTAATAGAAACAACCTTTATGGTTGGGCTGCATATGATAGTAATCCAGATAACGCTAAGTATTTTGAGTCTAAAGAATCTGCTACTATGTTCGTTGCTGAAAGGTTAAAAAGAAATTATTTAACTGAAGGTGGAACATGGTTTGAAGGATATTCTGCAAAAGCAGTAGACGTACACTACTGTACAGACAAACAACATGCTTACAAAATTGTAAATATTGTTTCTAACTTAACTAAAAAGTTAGGATAATATATATTTCTTCTTAAAGAAAAGAGCTGTGGCTAATGTCTCAGCTTTTTTTCTACCTAAAAATTGATATAATATATTTATATATTATATCCCTACAAAATTGTAGGAAAATTTGCAAATAGGTGTTGACATAATAATCATTCCGTGTTACAATGTAAACATAACATGAGAGTGTGCATAAGTCATAGACGAGCTGCACAAACCTTATAACAGTAAGGTACACTTGAAGATATTTTCACAAAAGGAGTCTCATTTAAGGGATTTTTTTGTGAGAATATCTTTTTTTTATCTAAAAATTAATATTTTAGAGGTATTCTCTGATAAATTTAAAGGAGGGATGCAGTTATGCAAATATGTGTAGAAAATCTACAAAAGACATTTAAGATTAAGACTGGCGGCTTTTTAAAAGCAAAAAAGGTAACAAATGTAGAGGCGGTACAAAATGTTTCCTTTGAAGTTGAGAAAGGAGAAATAGTTGCTTTCATTGGACCAAATGGAGCAGGTAAATCTACAACTATTAAAATGCTTACTGGTATTATACAACCAACTGGAGGCAAAATTAGTGTTGCAGGTTTTAATCCTTCAACTCAAAGAAAAAAATTAGCTTATCATGTGGGATGTATGTTTGGACAAAAATCTCAATTATACATGCATTTAACTGTTAGAGATAGTTACAAACTTCTATGTAGTATCTATGATATGAATGAAGAACAAGCAAATAAGAAAATTGCTGAAATTTCTGAAATGTTTAAAATTGAAGAACTACTAGATAAAGTTGTTCGTAAGTTATCTTTAGGACAAAGAATGATTTGTGAGATTGCAGGAAGCATTCTTCATGAACCAGAAATCATATTCTTAGATGAGCCAACTATTGGACTAGATATCTTTGCTAAGGCTCGAATAAGACAGATTATAAAGAAAATGAACGAAGAAAAAGGAACAACTATCTTTTTAACAAGCCATGATATTGGAGATGTTGAAGCATTATGTGATAGGATAATCATTATAAACAATGGTACTATTGTAACTGACTCTAGTATAGGTGATCTTAAGTCTAATTACTTGTCTGAAAAGATTATTAAAATTTCTTATGATAGCTATGTTACTCAAGAGACTTTTGATTATCCAGTTGAGAAAGTAGATCATAACCAAATTGAACTTATAGCAGATACTAACAAAGTTCATATGGGAGACTTATTATCTTACTTTACATCTATTGGAAATATTTCAGATATTCAAATAGAGTCAACACCTCTAGAGGAGGTAATAAAGAAACTTTATAAGGAAAGGAGATAAAAGCTTATGAGGAAATATTTTGCTATATTTAAGTTTAATCTTAAATCTGAACTTAACTTTAAAGCAGACTATATATTTTCATTGTTATCATTTGCAATTCACATATTGATTTTTAATGCTTTGTGGGATTATATACTAAAAGATAGAGCAATAGCAGGATACTCAAGGCCTGGACTAATTTGGTATATTATTGTTGGTGAATTTATTGCTTACTCAATTGGTAAAAAGAGCTATATAAAAGTGTCTGATATGATAAAAAATGGTGAAATAGCAAATATTCTTTCTAAGCCATTAAGCTTTATGAAGTATATTATAGCTCTTGAAGCTACAAGCGTAGTTAATATAGTAATAAACTTTGTTTTTGCTATTGTGCTAGGTCTTTGTATGGGCGGAGTACTTCATGTTGAACCATTACAATTATTACTTTTTGTTATTTCATTAATATTAGCTTTAACATTAGTAATACTTGTATTTGTATTCATTGGCTTAATGGCATTCATTACAGAAGAAAATAAGTCATTTTACCTAGTTATATCTAAAACAATGTTATTGCTAGTTTTTACACCACTTGAGTTTTTTCCAAATATAATGCAAAAGATACTTAGCTTTTTACCTACTACTTATATAGTTTATCCACCAGGAAGTATATTGGTAAATTTTAATTTACACCAAGCACTATTTCTAATAGGTGGACAACTTGTATCTTTAGCTTTAGTTGGAGGAGCAGTATACCTATTAAATATGAAGGGAGTGAGAAGTATAAATGTTAATGGAGGTTAGAAATAATATTAGATACTTCTTTAATGCTATTAAAGTTAGTATTAAATCTGCAATGGCATATAAAGCCAGCTTTATAATACAAACTATATTTATGTTTTTAAACAATGCTTCGTTTTTAATCTTTTGGGCTGTAGTATTTAGTAAAACAGGTGAGAATACCGACATTACTTTTAATAATGTATTATATATATGGGGTCTTTCTAGTTTTGCATATGGAGTGACATACTTCTTTTTTGCTGGAATAGAAAAGATTAATGAATATATAATTACAGGAGGCTTAGATTCCTTTTTACTACAACCTAAAGGTGTGTTACTTAATGTGGCTACTTCAAAAAGCTCGTTTAGTGCATGTGGAGATATTTTATATGGTATAGTTGTAGGTGCAATGGCTAGTGGCGGTGATATAAGTAAGGTGTTGATGCTAATGGCTCTTGGAACATTTGGAGGAGTTTTCTTCTTTGCTTCAGAGGTTATAGTTAGATCTTTATCTGTATGGATAGGTGATACAAATGTTGTAGCAGATAGATATGTACAAATGTTACTAATTACGTTTTCAACTTATCCAGAAAATATCTTTAGAATTGGAATAAAGATTATGTTATATACTGTAGTGCCAGCAGGATATCTTGCTTTTTTACCTGCTAGTATAATAGAATCATTTGATATTACTAAATTATTAATAGTAATATTAGTAGGATTATTATACCTATTTATATCTATTAAAGTATTCTATAAAGCAATAAGTTGTTATGAATCTGGAAATAATATGTCTATGAAAGGATAGAAGAGTGATAAAAATTGTCGCTCTTCTTTTTTTGCAATAAAAATTTTTTAAAACCTTGAAACAATTGATACGTCTAAAGCACAGAATTTTAATTACAAAAATATGTCAAAAACAAGTCTATAACGTTACAGCGAGTAGGATTGCGTGAATTTTAGTATATTTATGTCCACTAATTTTTATGTTTTATGTAAAATAAAGAGCGCATTTTCTCTTGAAACCGTTGACTAAAATGAAAATCTGTGGTATAATGATAATGTGAACTAGAGATAAAAAGTTATAGGTTTATTAATAGGAGGGATGTAAATATGGTAAAAAATATTAAAAGACTTAAACTAAAGATAACTAGTATAATAATGCTTGTATTATTACTAACTCTTGAGTTTGGACCATTCGCTGTTAAAGCCACAGCTCAACAATATCAATATTATTCACCAGGTGCTACAGTTGTTGGTTATGACGCAAAAAATGGTAAAAACGTATGGTTTAGTAATGCTACATTAGGTGGAGAAACAGCATACTGTATCGACTATACATGTCCTGCACCAAGCGGTGTAATGACATTTAGAGGATACGTGTCAGACCAAGGTATGGCTATTCTTATGAATGGTTACCCAAATCTAACACCAGCTCAAATGGGTGTTGATACAGTTGAAGAAGCTTACATGGCTACACAAATGGCTTTATGGGAAGTAATGAACAGAACACATGAATCTCTAAAATCTGGTTTATTCTTCGAAGTAAGCGGAGTTACTCCAAAAGCTGGTATGGAAGATTTCTACAGAAAAGCTACAACAGCTGCTGCAAATCTAGTTGCTAGAGCTGAATCTAATCCATATACTTCAGTTCCAACAATGACTATAGACAACGCTAACGTTGCTGCACACGACTTTGGTGACAATGAAGTGTTAATCGGACCTTACGTTGTAACAGTTACTGGAACTGATGCATCAACTATAAGAGGAATAAGTGCTTCACTTATTAATGCACCATCTAGTGCAAAAGTAGTTGATCCAAATGGTAACGATAAAACTGCTCTATCAAACGGAGACACAGTTTATGTTAGAATGAACAAAAGTGAAGATACAACTTCTTTCAATATCAAATTCGTAACAGATGTAGATAGAAAAGTTGGTGTTATCTACACTAAAGAAGGTCAAACAGTACAAGACTATGTAAGAATTGATACTGAACCTGTAAACATACCACAAGAATTAACTATCAATTGGACAAAAGTTGTAACAACTGGTGAAATCCAACTTATTAAAGTTGACCAAGATAATCAACCAGTTAAAGGTGCTACATTCAAATTAATAGATAATTCAGACAATACTGAAATCGGAACAGTTGCTACAGATAAAAATGGTGAAATTCATTTTTATAACGTTCCAGAAGGATCTTATACTTTAGAAGAAGTTGAAGCTCCAAAAGGATACGCTATAACAACAAAAAGCCAAAACGTTACTGTAAAAGCTAACGAAGTATCTACTGTAACATTTGTTAACGAAAGAACAGTTGGTCAATTAGCTATTACAAAAATTGATGATGCAAACAAACCTATTAAAGACGTAACTTTTGAAATATATGATAGTAATGAAGAATATGTAACAAGCATTGTTACAGACGAAAATGGTAAAGCATCTGTAAACTTAGACTATGGTACTTACTACTTCTTAGAAGTAGATGCACCAGCAGGATACATTATGGATGAAACAGTTTATGAATTTACTCTTAGCCAAGAGCACAAAATTCAAAATGCTACTGTAACAAACGAAAGACATAAAGGTAGATTAGCAATTCAAAAGAACGATAGTGAAGGAACTCCTATCCCAGGTGTTAAATTCAATATCTTAGATGAAGATAAAAATGTTATTATTACAATAACTACAAATGAAAATGGTCAAGCAGGTGTTAAAAACATACCTCTTGGAACTTACTACTATCAAGAAGTTGAAGCTCCAGATTATGTTGTAATGGACACTAACCAATATGAATTTAAAATAGAAACTAAAGATCAAGTTGTTGTAAAACAAATTGTAAATGAAAAAGTTTCTGGATCTTTAAAAATAACTAAAGTAAATGATGATGACAGAGCAATAGCTGGTGTTACATTCAATATTTTAGATACTAACAAAAACGTAGTTGAAACAGTTACAACTGGTGAAAACGGTATAGCTACTTCTAAGAAATTAGAACCAGGTACTTACTACTATAAAGAAGTAAGTGTTCCAGATGAATACGTACTTGATCCTCAAGAATACGAATTCAAAATCGAAAACGATGGTAAATTAGTAGCTGTTAAAGTTGTTAACCACAAAGCTGTAGGAACTTTAGAAATCACTAAAGTAGATGACAAAGGTAACAAACTTGCTGGCGTTGAATTTGATATTTTAGATGCAGATAAAAATGTAGTTGACCATATCATCACTGATGAAAATGGTAAAGCAAGTTCTAAAGAATTAGTTCTAGGAACTTACTACTACAAAGAAACTAAAGCTCCAGACAACGTAATTATGGACACTGAAGAACATGAATTTGTTCTAAATGAAAATAATCAAGTTGTAGCTAAAACTGTTACAAACAACACTGTTGAAGAAAACGGTACAATCGAGATTACAAAATACACAGCAGATGGTAAAACACTTGCAGGTGTAAAATTTGAAATCACAGATGAAGCTGGTAATGTAGTTGATACTTTAGTAACTGATGAAAATGGTAAAGCAACTTCTAAAAAATTACCACTTGGAAACTACTTCTATAAAGAAGTTGAAGCTCCAGAAAATGTAGTAATGGATAAAGAAGCTCATCCATTTGCATTAGTACAAAACAATCAAGTTATCAAGAAAACTGTTGTTAACGATCTAATGAGCAAAATTAAATTAATCAAAGTTGATGAAAATCATGAACCACTAGCTGGTGTTGAATTCGATATCTTTGATGAAAACAAAGAAAAAATTGATCATATCGTAACAAATGAAAATGGTGTTGCTGAAACAGAAAAATACTATGAAAAAGGAACATACTATATCCAAGAAACAAAAGCTCCTGAAGGAATTGTTGTAGATGACACTATGTACGAAGTAGAATTAGTAGCAGATGGACAAAATGTTGTACCAGAACTAGTAAACTACTATGTAAAAGGTCAATTAAAAATCTACAAAATGATTGATGGAACTGAAACTCCACTAGCTGGAGCAGAATTTGATATCATGGATAAAGATGGTAAAGTAATAGAAACAATAGTTTCAGATGAAAATGGTGTATGTGAATCTTCTAAATTAATGTATGGTACTTACTACTTCAAAGAAGTAAAAGCTCCAAACGGATATATTAAAGATGACAATACTTACCAATTCAACATCAAAATTAACAATGAAACTATAGAAGCTGTAGTATATAACGTAAAAGAAAGATTACCACAAACTGGTGGACTTCTAAGTGCAGATCTAATGATTATTATGGCAGTAGCTGTAGTAAGCATAGCTGGATATGGAGTTGTTAGATTACTAGCAGTTAAAAAAGAAGACTAATCTAAATTAGTAAGCAATTTAAGAGGATAGAGAAATCTATCCTCTTCTTTTTATACATACTTAAATCGGTTAATTCTATTGAATTTACATAATATTTGTGATATAATGTTCTCCGTTGGAAAATTTGAGAGGGGAGGAATAATTATGAAATCCGGAAATAAAATTAAAGATGTTTATAATAAACTCAGAAAAAAGATAATACAATTTATGTATGTAGAAGATTATGTGGATGAACTTGAAAAAGAAGAAAAGATTCCATTTAAAGATAGACTAAAAAAGAATTGGTTTAAGAGTATAGTTGTACCTTTATTTATAATAGTAGTTATAACTGCAACTTTAATTAATCATAATATTAATGAAGCTAAAAGACTTGAAGCACTTCAAGGAGAGTATTACGTTAAAGAAGTAGATGAGAAGGATAAGGCTCAAATTGAATCTAAAGAATACAGTAATCTCTTTTATAATAAGAGTACTAAAAAAGCCGTTAAAATGGCATATACGACTTTAAATGGTCAAGTTTCATATTCATTAACATATGGCAATGATGATAAAGTAACAGGAGAACTAATTACTTCTAAGTATTTTTCTAAAGGTGAGACTGTATCATTACTACTTCATGGATATCCAAATATTTCATATAAAGACCTTGGATTAGAGAATGAAGAAGAAGCATATATTGCAACTCAACTTGCTATGTATCAATTAGCTCAATTTAAGGAGTATAGCATGAGAGGAGAAGATGCTTTTTCATTAGAAGACTTGGTACCTGCAGATAATAAAGATAAAGAAAAATGTGAAAGAATAATTAATAAAGCTAACGAAATATATAACGCTTCTATAGAAAGTCCATATGTTATTGGTGCAGATGAAGAAACTACAGGCTATGATACTCAACTTCAAAAAACAGAAGATAGTATTGTTGCTGGTCCTTTTGTTTCTACAATAAAAGCAGATCAAGAAACTATTGATTATCTAAAAGATAAGTATAATCCTACAGTAGATATTAGTGTTACTAGTTTATTAAATGATACTAGTGTTCATATATTAGATAAGGATGGAAATGAAATAAATAAAGTCCAAAGTGGAGAAGAGTATTATATAAAAGTAGATACAAGCTCAGAAGCATTTGCGTTTTTTAAAATATATGCACATGATAATTATTTAAAAGCTCGAATATATGCAACTGATAGCTCTAAAAAACAGTATGTTACATTAAGCTATGAAAACATACACTTTATAGAAACAGGTTCGGTTATATCTGGTCTTGATACGGGCGTTGCTTGGATTTGGTTTGACTCTGAATATGAGGAGGTTGTAAGTGACGTATCATTTAGATTATATACTGAAGATGGAAAGCTTATTGAAGATGTTGAAGGATATACAGATTATTATGAGTTTAAATTGCCAGTTGGGAAGTATTATTTAGAAATATATAGTTTGCCTAAAAATCATTTCCTTGATGCTAAGGAATATGAGTTTGAAGTTGTAAAAGACAAAGAACATAACTTCGTGATTACTGTGGAATCAACAGTAGGACTTGGAAAATAATATTAAAAGATGTTAATGAAAATTAGCATCTTTTTTTGTCAACATTTTTTTGAAGAAAATAACAATATTTTTATATGTGTTTTTATACTTCTTAGAATATTGAAATATCAACAAAAAACGACTTTTTTGAATTATTAAATGTTACATATATTACATAAAATATACAAAAGTGTAACAATCCGTATTTTAACAGGTTGTTTGAATTACTTGTATACATAATAATTATTTTGGAGTGTTGAAAGTGAAAAATAGTTATGCTAGAATTCAAGTAACAAAGAAATAGAAAAACTAGTTGATGATTATGATGCTAAATCTTTTGGATATGATTATTATGATAAAAGAAAACGAATTTGTATAATAATGATATATGTTATGATTATATCTTTTAGAATTGGTTAAACAAAATTGTATAGTTCCCCCAATGCTATCGGTGATACGTGTAACTCCATATCTATAGTAAATGTTGGAAAAGATGTGGGAAAAAATTTAAAGGATACTTTTGTGATATATGTATAAAAAATAAATAAGTTTGGAATTATATAAAAGGTATTTGTTCTAAAGGAAAATTAAAAAGGAAAAAATGAACGGAAATTTTTTGATTGATATTTTATTTACGAATACTTATTATATTATATAAATGTTTTGTAACTACTTAACATTTCGAATTAAAGAGAGAGAGGTTGATAAATGTAGGTACGAAAAAATTATAGAAGAGAAGAATGAGAGATAAATATTATAGTGTGAACAGACCAGGGTGTCTGTGTAAGGAGAGCTCAATAAATTTAAATTTATAGTTTTTTAATTGAAATATCTACATTAAATTACATTTGACTGTGTAGGGTCATTTGTGTAAATTGAGTATGCATTTTGGACTTAAAACGCCCACTTGCATGGATTTTATTAATATATTGTATATTGAAGATATATAGTCGTATAAATTCATACTAGTATATAGGAATTAAATTTAATGAATTAATTAGTGTTTTTATATAAGGTATGAGATTTGTTACTATTTTGGCATGATGAGGTTATAGGGTACTATCTAGAAGCTATCACCTTATCAAAAAACTTTTTGGTATAATGAAGTGGAAGCTAGTGTTTTTGTTATATAGCATTTACCGGTATAGTAGATGGTAACAGCATATTAAATACTTGAAGAATATATGATTTGAATATATAATATGAAGCTGAGAGAGGTACAGATATATGGAGACTAATTTTTCAATGCCTGTGACAGGCGGCTTCTTTAGTACAGATCTACTTATAATACTCGGAGTAACAATAATATTTGTTATATTATATGTAGTATTTGGAATTATTAGAGAAAATAAAGGTGACGACTTACGAGGATTTAAAGATGATGACTTTGTAGATGTTGACGAAAATGGATTTTCAGATGATGACTTCGTAAGAGATGAGACAGAAAAACAATAGAATGTTTTAAAATGTTTTATTAAGACCAAGATATAATTTATCTTGGTCTTTTTCTATTCTTTTCTTTAAAATCATTGAATTTGCTTTAAAAATATTACATAAAGTAGTATAATAATAGAGCAGACACAATAACAGAGGAGTTGTTTAAATGAGAAGATTTAGCCAAAATGATATAGATGAATTAGCAGAAATATTAAATAAGGATGGAGTAATTAGTGTTCCTACCGATACAGTATATGGAGTATGTGCTCGTATAAATTCTAAAAAAGCTTTTGATAATTTAGTTAATGCTAAACACCGTCCCGCTAATAAATCTTTTCCAGTATTATGTTTAAACGAAGAGCAAATTAAAAGTATTGCTATTGTAAATGCTAATGCCGAAAAATTAATTCGTGCTTTTATGCCAGGACCTATGACAATAGTTCTAAAAAAGAAAGCAGAAGCCTTTGATTATATTAATAATGCTGGTACAAGAACTAGTGATGAACTAGCTGTAAGGATTCTTCCTCTAAAATTCATAAAAGAATTGATTCAAAAAGTAGGTAGTCCGTTATTTTTAAGCAGTGCTAATTTAAGTGGACATGAAGTATGCAAAACTTTAGATGAAATTGAGGCAGTTTTTCCAAATATAGATGGTATAGTAGAAGGAGAAGTATCCTTTGGAAGAGCTAGTACAATAGTTGATTGTACTTCTGAAGAAATTAAAATACAAAGAGAAGGACCAATTTCAAAAGAGAGAATAATGGAAGTATTAAAAAATTAGTTTTTTTATTAGAAACTAGTGATTTAAACTTTACTTTTAAAATCAAATGTGTAATAATATTTGTGTCAAATGAGGTGATTATTAGTGATTTATATTTTAACAGGAGGACCTGCAACAGGTAAAGGAACAAGGTCAGATATCCTTGCAAATGCGTTAGAAATTCCACATATCTCAACTGGTGATATGTTAAGAAATGTTGCTAAGAAAAATTTAGAAATTCGTGAGAAATTATCTAATGGAGAATTAATTTCAGATGAAATTATAACAGATCTTTTAGAGCAAAGAATTCTTGAAGATGATTGTAAAGAAGGATTTGTTCTAGATGGATATCCAAGAACTTTAAAACAAGCAGAACTACTTGATGTGTTACTTGCAAAATATGGAAGAGCAGTTACTAAAGTAATGGAACTTACTATTCCAGATGAACTTGCTTTTAAACGTATTCTTGGAAGAAGTAAATGTACACACTGTGGAGCATCTTATGGAATAGATTTTCCACCAAAGAGAAAAGGTAGATGTGACATTTGCGGAGGACATTTAGCAGTAAGAACAGATGATACTGCTGAAACATTATCTAAAAGAATTGAAACATACAGAAATAATTCTAAGCCAATCTTAGATTATTATAGAGATAAGGGTATCCTTATGACAGTTGATGCTTCTGCACATCCTGAAAGAGTTGTAGAAGAAGCTCAAATGGAGATTTAGAAAGAGAGTTTAAAATGATTACAATTAAAAATGCAAAAGAAATTGAACTTATGCGCGAAGCTGGTAGAGTTGTTGCTAAACTTTACGAGTATTTAGAAAGTATTATTAAACCTGGTATGACTACATATGAACTTGATCAAATAGCTGAGGCTAAAATTAGAGAGCTTGGAGCTATTCCTGCAGAGAAAGGTTATGATGTTGGTATTAAAGGTGTACCACCATATCCTGCATCTTTGTGTGTATCAATAAATGATGAAGTTATACATGGAGTTCCTTCAAAACACAAAATAATTAAAGAAGGAGATATTGTATCAGTTGATACAGTTGCTCTAAAAGATGGTTTTAATGGAGATGCTGCAAGAACATTTGTAGTAGGTAAAATATCTAAAGAGGCACAAAGACTTATAGATGTAACTACTCAAGCATTTTTTGAAGGATTAAAATATTGTAGACCAGGATTTAGAATTGGAGATATATCTCATGCTGTTGGACAATATGTCGAATCACAAGGCTATAGTGTAGTAAGAGAATTCCAAGGACATGGTATTGGTAGAGATATGCATGAAGATCCAGGTATTCCAAACTATGGTAAAGCAGGACGTGGCGCAAGACTTGAACCTGGTATGACTATATGTGTTGAACCTATGGTTATTCAAGGAAAACCAGACATATTAGAACTAGATGATGGATGGACAATTATAACTGAAGATGGAACACTAGCAGCTCATTATGAAAATACAATTCTAATTACTAAAGATGAACCAGAAATATTAACAATGACTAAAGCTGAAAAGAAAAAATACAATGTAAAATAATAAACTCAGAAGGTACGAAAGTACCTTCTTTTATTTTACTTAAAAAGAGTGAAAATAAATACACAAAATTAGTTGACATAGTATTTGGCCGGTGGTATAATTCCCGTGTAAAAATATATAACTTATGGAGTAAATTAATATGAACTTGCATAAAAAGAGCTATATACTAATAGCTT
>JAEEGL010089506.1_pt1 | contig 12449 bp, 14 predicted proteins | sample 9134231 | NCBI WGS metagenome assembly JAEEGL01 (sample SAMN16246548, study PRJNA631951) | gut metagenome | biome: gut microbiome; feature: rumen; material: fiber-attached | host: Bos | place: Iran: Karaj | collected 2018-10 | reverse complement strand
GTTATATGAGGAAATCGGGACAGAGGTTTTTGGGAATTCTCGAGTAGTCGAAATTCTGGGATGTTCGGAAGTGACAGCAACGTCCTATTTGAAAAGGATGGGGGATGAACTGAAGATCATTGTTCCGGTAGAAGGAATGGGAAAAGGGAAATATAAGTTTTCTGTATAAGTAATAGAAAAGGTTATATGCAGAGAATATAAAACTTGTAATGGAGGGTGTGGTCTGGAACTAGGAATAAATGCAGGTGCTGGTTGTAATTGAAGGAGAATGAGTTTTATGAAAAAAGGACAGTGGGAAAACATGTTTAAAATCGCAAAACAGTATTATGAAGAGAATGGTGATCTGTTGATATCTAGCAAGTATGTTACCGCTGAAAACATAAAGATAGGATATTGGATTAGTACTCAGAGAAAAGACTATAAGGCAAATAGGTTATCCAAAGATAAGATTTTATTGCTCGAAGAAATAGGAATGGTATGGTCGATTTATGATGATAGCTGGTATATTATTTCATACAGGACTTAGAATTTCTGAGTTTGTTGGTCTTACAAAAAGTGACATTGATTTTTCTGACATGACCATCCATGTTAATCATCAACTCCAGCGTAAGCGTAATATGGAGTATGTGATAGAAGACACTAAAACCAGTAGTGGCACAAGAGATGTTCCGATGACGCCTGATGTTGCTGAATGCTTTCGTCAGATATTATCCAGGAGACCCAAAGTCAAGATTGAGCCTATAATAGAGGGATATTCCGGATTCTTGTATCTTGATAAGAACGATATGCCTATGGTTGCGTTGCACTGGGAAAAGTATTTCAAGCGTATCATAGATAAGTACAATAGTATTTATAGAGTACAGCTACCGAAGATTACTCCTCATGTATGCCGGCATACATTTTGCAGCAACATGGCAAAATCCGGCATGAATCCTAAGACGCTTCAATATATCATGGGGCATTCGGACATTAGCGTGACATTAAACACTTATACACATATTTCGCTCGAAGATGCAAAAGAAGAAATGGGTAAAATTTGTGCTAATGACTGATAAATACTGAGTTGTACGGAGCTATGAGTTTACAACTTTTTTACAACTTTTGCAGGAAAAAATATGCTGATATTTGCCAAGATATGCCAAATAACCATGAAAAATCAAAATGCTCAAACCCGCATGGTTGAGCAGAAAGTTAGGAGAATACAGGGATGATCAGAATATTATTCGTCTGCCACGGCAACATATGCCGTTCCACAATGGCAGAATTTATAATGAAAGATATTGTGCGTAAACAGCACATGTCAGATAAATTCCATATAGAGTCATCAGCTACGCATACTGATGAGATTTGGAATGGACAGGGGAGCCCGGTGTATCCCCCTGCGAAGGCAAAGCTCCGCGAGCATGGAATAGGAACTCCTGAAAACGAGCTGGGTGTTTCTGAAAAACGAGCAAGACTTACTTCCAGAACTGATTATAATAAATTTGATTATATTATCGGAATGGATAGTGCAAACATTCGTGACCTAAAGCGTCTGTTTGGAAATGATCCGGATGGTAAAGTCTATAAAATGCTGGAGTTTGCAGACAGGACAGGAGATGTTGCGGACCCCTGGTATACCGGGAATTTTGATGATACCTGGCGTGATTGTTCAGATGGATGTCATGGACTTTTCAGAAGCATTATTACAGATCCTGCATACATCGATGAGTTAAGTGAAAATATGGATAGCACAGATTACGATGATGACTATATGAATCGTGGGCTTATTCATGATGACTTTCCAAGAGGATGAGTTTTATAGACCATTCAGATAATAACGTATAAGATTCATGTTTTTCGGATGAGAAACAATAGTATATGAAAAATAATAAGCCAGTATACATCTGGAGGAGAAATATACCAATGGGCTTTTTATATGAAACACATTTACATACCACCGAAGCGAGTGCCTGCTCGCCGACGCCGGGAGAAGATTATGTAGAATACATGATGGGACTTGGCTATAGCGGAATTATAGTTACGGATCATTTTTTCACAGGTAATAGCTGCGTTCCAAAGAACCTACCATGGAAAGAAAGAGTGGATATATATTGCAGCGGTTATGAGCATGCATTTAAGAAAGCAGAAGGTCTCGATTTCAATGTAATGTTTGGAATAGAGTATAACTTCCAGGGAGATGAGTATCTGCTATATGGAGTGGACAAGGAGTGGCTCCTTGCAAATGAGGATATAGAAGAGAAGTCCCGCAGGGAAATCTATGACATGGTACATGCTGCAGGCGGAATTATGATTCAGGCACATCCGTACCGTGAACGCGGCTATTTATCAGCGATTCATCTGATGCCCGCTGTATGCGACGGGGCTGAAGTTTATAATTCGGGAAATCCGGACTACCAGAATGCTTTGGGATATCAGTTTGCAAAAGAGCATAATTTTCTTATGTCGGCAGGATCGGATATTCATTCATTTCCTATGCTTTCCATGGGCGGCATGAGCTTCCCGTATAAGATAAACAGCATACAGGAATATGTGAAAGCTTTCCTTGCAGGTGACGGAACTCCCGTGTTCAGAATTAATCCCAAGGATGAAAACACTGTTTTTACGGAAGTGGAAAAATCCCGGGCGCTTACAGTTATTTCTCAGGGTCCGACACTACCTGTTATTATGCATGAATAAGGAATTTTTATGATTCGAGATATAGATTTAAAAGAGATTTCAGACGGAAAATTATATGATCTAAACGACATGGCAAAACTTGGAGTGGATGACTGCAGCGGTTGCCATGCCTGTTGCTGCGGAATGGGAGATAGTATAACCCTGGATCCGTATGATGTTTACAGACTTGAGAAAGGCCTGGGAAAAAGCTTTGAAGAGCTTCTTGCATCAAATCTGGAACTCAGGGTTGCTGATGGTATCATCCTCCCCTGCCTTAAGATGAACGCAGGTGATTCCAGGTTTATTGATGGCAAAAATGAACGTGAGACCTGTTCTTTTCTTGATGAAAAAGGGCGCTGCAGCATTCACCGATTCAGGCCCGGAATCTGCAGACTATTTCCTCTGGGCAGAATATTTGATGATGCTACGCATAAATATTTTTTGCAGGTGCATGAGTGTCATAAGGAACGCCAGACCAAGTATAAGATAAAAAAGTGGATTGATACGCCTGAGCTTGGAAGATATGAGTCCTATATAGACAGATGGCATTTTTTTATAAAAGCTATTTCTGACAGAGCACCGCAAATGCCTGAGCAGGACCTTAAGGCAGTTAATATGAAAATTCTGCAGCTGTTCTATATTACCCCATATGATACAGGTTCAGATTTTTACGAACAGCTGGATCAGAGAATAGATGCGTTTGAAAAATAAATTTTCTCATGTTGGACATTTGTTGGACGATGCTATTTATACTGACAATGTACAAAGAAACTATCAAGTTTTTGAAAGGGGAAAATTTATGAAAAAGAATGCACTTGTTTTACTTATTGGTACTATGATGATTCTGGCAGGTTGCGGAAGTAAGACTGCGGATAAGGCTGATGTAGTTGCTGCAGAGGTAATTGAAGAAGCTTCAGATGCAATTGATGATGCTACCGAAGAGGTTGCAGAAGCAGTAGAAACCATTGAGGATGAGACTACAGCAACAACAGCTGAGGCAGCTGAGAGTTCAGTAGCAGATGAAGTGGTTGAACCTGAGCATACTCCCATGGATATTTCAGACTGCGCTACATTTACAGATATTGTTAACAAACTTCAGAAGGATCAGGGCTATACAAATGTGACTATCGATGGTACGGATGTACTTATGGTTACGGATTACGCTTATGATTACGATGGAAATGGCGAGTTTGTCAGCATTGAGGCTGATGTTTACAGATACAATGGAGACCAGATTGAGTATCTTGGATATGTTTGCTCAGGTGGTACATCCTATCCGCTCACGATTTATGATGAGAAGCTCTATTGCTCAGCCAATCATTATGTGAGAGCTTATGACATGGAAGACGGTCATCTTGAAATCGATAAAGAGGTTTATGTAAACTACGATGCTGATGGAAATGCAACATATTACAAGGTTGATGATGGAAAAGATATTGTTATTCCTGAGACCGATGAAGATGTTGTAGAGATGTATGATTTTCTTGACAAGGGCGAATTCATCAAATTTGATGTTATACAGTAATTAGCTTTTTACTCATTCTTTCTCTTTTATTTACGGGCAGTCCGAGGATTATATTCTCGGGCTGCTTTTTGCATGGATTTTACCAGCTTTTTGCATTTTGTTTTTGAATTGCAGAAAATATTTATCGAATAACAATAAAAAATTATTGACGCACAAAAGTAAGCATGATATAACGGGATTAGCAAAAAATAATGACATTACAATAAATTACATAAAAAGCATAAGGAGAATGCAGCAGAAAATGGATAATAAGCTGAATATCTGGTTTAAAAGATTTCTCGACATCAGTTTAGTCATAGGACTTCTGATCGAATTGTCAGTGCCTATAGGACTTAGGAAGGCAGTCGATATGACTATGATGACACTTGGTGATACAACCGAGTATGCCGCAATTAAGGATCATTTTGTTTTTGCGGTTGTATCAATAATGATGGCCGGGGCTTTTGCACTTCTGATTTTGTACGAGCTTCGGAAGATGATGAAGACGGTTATTGAAGATAACTGTTTTATACAGGAAAATGTCACAAGCCTTTACCGAATGGGAAACTATGCATTTGCCATCGCACTTATCAAGATACTGAGATGCTTCGTATATTTTACACCCGCTGCAGTAGTTACTTCCGGAGTATTCCTTTTTGCCGGAGTATTGAGTAAGGTCTTGGCCAGGGTGTTTGACAGAGCAGTCAGATATAAGGAAGAAAATGATCTCACGATCTAAATGGTAAGTGGAGGAAAAGATGGCAATCATTGTGAATCTGGATGTAATGATGGCAAAGCGGAAGATAGGTCTGACTGAGCTTGCGGGGAAGGTCGACATCACACTCGCCAATCTATCCATATTGAAAAATAACAAAGCAAAGGCAGTACGTTTTCAAACGCTTGAAGCTATATGCAAAGCGCTGGACTGTCAGCCGGGAGATATTCTTGAATATGCACCGGATGAAGAGTCTGATGCCGACCAATAGAAAGAGTAAAAAAATATAGAGACAAATTATGGAGGAAAAGCATGGAAAATCAAAATTTGGGAACAAACTATACTAATAATTCATCTCAGGAGCAATACAATAACTCAAATCTTGCATTTGAACCGGGAACAGCTAATGCAAGACAGTATTATGGAACAGCTAATGCTTTCGGTGCATACTATGCAGCGCCAAATACAGCAAAAGTAAATAAAGCTAAGACAGCGGATGTCGAAGCCTTCAGAAAATATGGTCTTATAGCAATTATTTATGCAGTGTGGCATACTTTTTGCCTCTATGATAACAACTCCGGGATAACATATCCTTTTTATATGCTGGGAACATTGATCCTTATTGCATGGGCAAGAAAACGTGACGGACTGTCCATTTTAAAGGACAGAAATGGAAAAGTATGGCTTAATATTTTTTACATTATTTCGTTAATGCTTCTTTCGATTTCAAAGTGTACCACTGCTAATTTTGATTTGATTTGGATAGATGAATTTGCAATTAATCTTCTTGTATTCAGCTTCCTTGTACACATGTATGTTGATACGAGAGAATGGGATATAATCGGATGGATATTCGGAATAGCGCTTACTGCGTTGAAACCTTTTAGTCATTTCGGTGATCCTATGGAGGATATGGCAGCCTGGGTTAAAAGTCGCGGCAGCAAAATGAATGGAGAGAAAAAGGCTAACATCATGGCAGTTATAGCGGGTCTTGGCATAGGACTACCGATGCTCTTTGTGGTGGTAGCATTGCTTGCATCCGCTGACGCAGTTTTTTCCAACACCATTACAAGTACCTTCGAATTTATTTTTGAGTTTGATTATATCTGGGATCTCATCGCAATTACATGGATGATATTGTGGTCAATATGGCTTTTTTACACAGTTATAAAGGGACTGAATAAAAAGGGCATAGAGGTGGATGTGACAAAGCGCTCAGGCTTCAATCCGATAGTCGGAATTACTTTCACTAGCCTCTTATGTGTGGTTTATCTTTTCTTTTGCGTAATACAGATATTTGGTCTTTTCATGGGGAAGATGACTCTGCCCGATAACTATACCTATGCCGAGTATGCGCATGAAGGCTTCTATCAGCTGCTCGCAGTCAGTCTGATGAATCTTGCTTTGGTGACATTGTGCCAGAGACTTTTCAAGAGAAGCCTTGTACTTAAAGCATTACTGATGGTAGTCGGAATGTGCACATATATAATGATAACTTCCAGCGCATTTAGGATGATAATGTACATTGGAGCATATCGTCTGACATTCCTGAGAGTGTTTGTGCTTTGGTTTTTGGTAGTAATTTCACTGTGGCTTGCATATCTGCTTGCCAGTCTTATAGATGAAAAGTTTCCGGTATTTAACCTTTGCATGATCACCGTTACGGTAATGTACATTGCATTTGTTTTTGCAAACCCTGACTATCATATTGCAAAGTATGATCTTCAGTATCTTGGAGATACTACCATGGATGGCCGCGTCGACAGGTATTCTTCTCAATCAATGCAGAGTTATTTGACAGTGGATATATCCATGGATGCTGTCCCTGCAATGGCAGGTAACAAGGAACTCTTGAAATTGTATGGTGAGAATCTTGCTGAATCCAGGACGGAAAAATATAAACTGAATCTTAATACTTTAAGGAAATTCAATTTTTCAGAGTATAGGGCATATAAACTGATCAATGAAGTTTATGGGGAATGATGATATAAAACAGATATTCATAAACAAGAGATGTGGCTAATTATAAATGAGACTATATGCTAACAGCTTCTGTTATGTAGATATTGGATAACTAAGAAGGATGGAATCTCCTAAAAGGTAGATCCCATCCTTTTTATGTAAAAATAAGTTCAAATATCCTGGCTTAAAAGATAATCTTAAATATCTGCCTTCCAAAGTCCGTGAAGATTGCAGAATTCATAGGCAGCGATAGCCTTCTCGCCATCTGCAAGAACAAATTCAGCTACCGGCTTATCGGAAGGAGAGAGGTTCTTCTGCATAAAGCCTTTATCTGTTACAAGCCAGATGTACTGAATGTAGTGATTGTCCATCATGGGATGTTCTACTTCGCCAACCTTTACGGTAACCTTGTTTCCATCCACTTCTACAACGGGAACATGCTTTTCATGAGCACCATCGGAAGTTCCGGGAGCAAGAGATGTCATGGGATCACCACAGCATACAGGAGTGCAGGCTGCGTCATTGATCTTGATTACCATACTGCCGCATTTTTCACACTTGAAAATATTCATAAAAAACCTCCTTGATATATGATTGGTATTCTTGGTTTCAGTTGGAAATAAGTAAATAATTTTAAGCTTTCTGATAGAAAATAAAAACTAAAAATCTTCAGGCTTCATTTGAAATAAATTAGTAATTCTCAGGCTTCAACTGGAAATATGCCTGTGGATGGTTACATACAGGACAAACCTCTGGTGCATCAGGCCCGATTACGATATGTCCGCAATTACTGCACTGCCAGATGCAATCGCCATCTCTTGAGAACACAAGCTTATCTTCAATATTTTTAAGAAGCTTCCGATACCGTTCCTCGTGCTCTTTTTCAATAGCAGCAACGCTTTCGAATAGTTCAGCAATCTCATCAAAGCCTTCTTCACGGGCAGTTTTTGCAAAAGAGGGATACATTTCTTTCCACTCATAGGCTTCACCCTCTGCCGCATCTTTCAAATTTTCAATTGTGCTGCCAATACCCTTCAAAATCTTGTACCAGATTTCAGCATGTTCTTTTTCGTTCGCAGCAGTCTCGGCGAAGATATTTGAAATTTGAACAAAGCCATCCTTTTTTGCCTTTGATGCGAAGAAAGTATACTTGTTCCTTGCCTCGGATTCACCTGCAAATGCCTCCTGCAGATTCTTCTCAGTCTGAGTCCCTTTTAAATCTTCAGCCCGGCATCTCCATTTGTTTTCTGCCATTATGTCCATCTCCTTCCGTTAGAATGTAACACTGTCATAGATACATTTTGTGCAATTATTTTATGTAATTGCCTTTCGCATATAATTTTAGCATATCCTTAATGATGGAATTATTAGATTTTTATAAAATTTAATGTCGATATTCCGTGTTAGAAATATTAGATTATCAGAAAGGTTAGGTTCATCGCATATCTATATTAATAAATATCAAGAAAACTGATTAAAATCGTCACTATAAAAATAAAATACAAGTGTTAAAATAAAAATCATCAATAATCGTTGATGAATTTTATTTTTGTGTCGATAACAATAGAGAATATCATTAATTCTACTGCAAATTAGCATTGTAATTGTAATGAATCGACTGAAAATAGCCAATCGACAGAAAATAATGAACAATATCAGGAGGAGCATTATGAAGAACTACGAGAAGTATCAGAGACAGTATTTCATGCCACCAAAGGCAACCTATGAATGGGTGAAAAAAGATTATCTTGATAAACCACCGATATGGTGTAGTGTTGATCTTCGAGATGGAAATCAGGCACTTATTGAGCCCATGAGCCTTGATGAAAAACTCGAGTTTTTCACAATGCTTGTTAAGTTGGGCTTTAAGGAAATTGAGATCGGATTCCCGGCTGCTTCTGAGACAGAGTTTGAGTTTGCAAGAACACTTATTGAGAGAAACATGATCCCTGATGATGTGACAGTACAGGTTCTGACACAGGCCAGAGAGCACATCATAAAGAGAACCTTTGAGGCTGTAAAGGGAGCACCTAAAGCAATAATTCATCTTTATAATTCCACATCTGTTGCACAGCGTGAGCAGGTATTTAAAAAGAATAAAGAGGATGTTAAGCAGATAGCTATCGATGGTGCGAAGCTCCTTGATAAGCTTGCAAAAGAGACTAACGGCAACTTCTCATTTGAGTATTCTCCAGAGAGTTTCCCCGGAACAGAGGTTGATTATGCAGTAGAAGTTTGCAATGCAGTACTTGATGTGTGGAAGCCTACTAAGGAAAACAAAGCAATAATCAACATTCCTACTACAGTAGAGATAGCTATGCCTCATGTGTTTGCAACACAGGTTGAATATATTCACAAGAATCTTAAGTACCGTGATGCCGTTACACTTTCACTTCATCCGCACAATGACAGAGGTTCAGGAATCAGTGATGCCGAGCTTGGATGCCTTGCAGGTGCAGACAGAATAGAAGGAACACTGTTCGGAAACGGTGAGAGAACAGGAAATGTAGACATCGTGACACTTGCACTTAACATGTACTCACATGGTGTGGATCCGAAGCTTGATTTCGCAAATATAAATGAGATCGGTGAGACTTATGAGCGTCTTACAAGAATGCGTATTTTCGAGCGTCAGCCGTATGCCGGACAGCTTGTATTTACAGCATTTTCAGGATCACATCAGGATGCCATCAGCAAAGGCTTCTCCTGGCATGATGCAGGAAAAGATAAAGGAATATGGTCAGTTCCGTATCTGCCGATCGACCCCAAGGATCTTGGAAGAGAATACGACGGAGACGTTATCAGAATCAATTCCCAGTCCGGAAAGGGCGGCGTAAGCTACATCCTGAAGACTAACTATGGAATGATGGTTCCGAGAGAAATGCAGACAGACATCAGCTATACAATGAAGGATGTATCCGACAGAGAGCATGCTGAGCTTGCACCCGGAAGAATTTATCAGATATTTGAGGATAAGTACGTTCACAATGATTCTGTATTCAGAGTTGTAGATTGCCACTTCAAGCAGGTTAACGGAATCCTCGCAGAGGTTACGATCACTCATGCAGGAAAAGAACATATTGTAGAGGCTAACGGAAACGGACGCCTGGATGCTGTAAGTAACGCTTTCAAGCAATACTTCAACATAAGCTATGAGCTTTCGGTTTACGAAGAGCATGCACTTAGCCGTGGCTCTTCATCAAAAGCCGTTACCTATGTGGGAATTACCTGTGGCGGTAAGAAATTCTGGGGTGTTGGAATTGATGAAGATATCATCAAGTCTTCCATCAACGCACTTACAATTGCTGTAAATCAGCTTGATGATGTCAAGGCAAGTACTGACGCAAAGGATGAGAGAATCAGCGCAATATTAAATTACATTCAGGAAAACTATCTGTCTGTAACACTGGATGATCTTTCCAAGGAATTCTATCTCTCTAAGCCGTATCTTTCCAAATATATAAAGGAAAAATCCGGAATGACCTTTGGGGAAAATGTAAAGAAAATCCGACTTAAAAAAGCAAGCATTCTTCTTAAAAACGGCAACATGAAGGTTGAGAGAGTGGCTGAAGCTGCGGGATATCAGAATGTTGAGCATTTCAACAGACTCTTTAAAAAGAAATATGGTATGACACCCGTTCAGTATCGAAGCAATAGCAGATAAACAAAGGCTGTTTTATGCGATAAACATGCCAAAAAATCCAAATGAGGTATTTCATGCAGGGGATTTTGTGGTATAATGTACATGTTTTTTGGGATTAAATTTTTTATGAAGTGGAGGAAAAAATGACTTACGAAGAAGTAGTAGCAAAGGTAAAAGAAGCACTTAAGGATGCTGATGTTAGCAATGTTAAGGAGCATGCAGCTTACCAGTTTAATATAACCGGCGAGGGCGAAGGCGCTTTCTATGTTGAGATTGCAGATGGAAAATTAAATGTAGAGCCTTACGAGTATTTCGACCGTGACATTCTTGTTTATACATCAGCAGCTGATCTTATGGATATTCTTGAAGGCAGAGATGATTTTGTAAACGCTAATCTTTCAGGAAAAATCAACGCAGAGGGTGACCTTAGAAAGGCTGAGCTCTTAAAGGGCGTAAGCATTAAGGCTGAGACAAAAGAGGCTCCTGCTGAAGAAGCTACTGATAAGAACGCTCCTGCCAAGAAGGCTACAGCAGCTAAAAAGCCTGCAGCTAAGAAGACTGCAGCCAAGAAGGCTCCGGCTAAGAAGGCTACTAAGAAGTAATAGCTTATTACAAACTGGATGATCAAACGAATTAATGGCTGCTGCAATTATTATTGTGGCAGTCATTTTTAACCCTTAAGCCCTTTTATTTATTATAGAAGAAACAGTATAGAAGGCGCCGGTGAAAGCCGGCAAAAGAGGGAAATATATAATGAGGTTTAATATGGCAAAAAACAAAGAAGTAGACGTTTTAATAATCGGTGCGGGCCCGGGTGGTATTTTCTGTGCTTATGAACTTGCAGAGAAGAGACCTGACCTTAAAGTAATGATTATAGAAAAGGGCAGATCTATTGAGAAGAGACAGTGCCCCAAGAGAAAGACAGGAAGATGCATGGGCTGTAAGCCTTGTTCAATCACAACAGGCTTTGCCGGCGCAGGCGCTTTTTCTGATGGAAAGCTTTCGCTGTCACCTGATGTAGGTGGAACACTTCCTGATATCCTGGGATACGATGAAGCAACAGCTCTTATCAGGGAATCTGATGACATATATCTGAAATTCGGTGCTGACACCAGTGTATATGGTGTCGATAAGGCTGAGGAGATCCGCGAGATCAGAAGGAAGGCTATAAATGCCAACCTCAAGCTTGTGGAGTGTCCCATCAGGCACCTTGGAACAGAGGAAGGCTACAAGATTTATAAAAAGCTCCAGGAGCACCTTGAGGAAAAGGGTGTAGAGCTTATGTTTAATACAATGGTTGAAGAAATCATTGTTGAAGATGGTGTCTGCAAGGGTGTAAAAACTCAGGACGGCAGCATTATCACAGCAAAGGAAATAGTATCAGCTGTAGGACGTGAGGGCGCAGACTGGTTCCATTCACAGTGCGACAAGATCGGAATCGAGACCAAGCCCGGCACAGTTGATGTGGGTGTGCGAGTTGAGGTCAGAGATGAAATCATGCAGTTCCTTAATGAGAACCTGTATGAGGCCAAGCTTATTTTCCATACTCCTACCTTTGATGATAAGGTGCGTACCTTCTGTACAAACCCTTCAGGTGAGGTGGCTACTGAGTACTATGAGGGCGGACTTGCCGTTGTCAACGGACATGCATACAAGAGTCAGGATTTCAAGACAGACAACACCAACTTTGCACTTCTTGTATCCAAAAACTTTACTAAGCCCTTCAAGACTCCTATTGAATATGGTAGGAAAATTGCGGAGCTTGCAAACATGCTCTGTGATGGTAAAATTTTAGTACAGACCTATGGTGACTTCAGAAGAGGCCGCAGAACTACAGATGAGAGACTTGCCAGAAACAACCTGATTCCTACACTTAAGGATGCGGTTCCCGGAGATCTTTCACTTGTATTCCCTCACAGAATCATGGTGGATCTTGATGAGATGATCCAGGCACTTGATAAGGTTAC
>JAEEGL016962862.1_pt1 | contig 12450 bp, 10 predicted proteins | sample 9134231 | NCBI WGS metagenome assembly JAEEGL01 (sample SAMN16246548, study PRJNA631951) | gut metagenome | biome: gut microbiome; feature: rumen; material: fiber-attached | host: Bos | place: Iran: Karaj | collected 2018-10 | reverse complement strand
TGAACCGGCATCTCAACAACACCATCTATCTTGATATCCTGATGGACTGTCTTCCGCAGGAAGTGCTTCAGGAAAAAGAGCCTGAGTGGATCTACTTGGATTACCACAATGAAGCCCTTCTGGGAGACAGGTTGGTATGTACGACGATGACCGGAGGAAACGGTGAGGTCTATGTTATCGCCGAGCGGGGAGAGGACGTCTGTTTTTCCGCAAAAATCCTTTGGAAAGAAGCAAAATAAGGGATTGTTTCCCATTTGGGAATACGATAAAATGTAGTTTAATATATATGCGAAGAAGAGGAGCGGTGGAAATGCTACTTACCAACTATGCGGACAAATTTGTCAAGGAGGGGCTGACCTTTGACGATGTTCTGCTGATTCCGGCAGAATCCCATGTCCTTCCGGCAGATATCGATGTTTCGACTGTTTTAGCCCGGGATATCCGGCTGAACACCCCGATCATGACGGCTGCGATGGATACTGTCACCACGTCAAGAATGGCGATCGCGATCGCCAGAGAAGGCGGGATCGGTGTCATTCACAAGAACATGAGCATTTCCGAACAGGCGGATGAGGTCGATCGCGTCAAGCGTTCTGAAAACGGCGTCATCGTCAATCCTTTCTTCCTTTCTCCGGACAACCTGGTCAAGGATGCCAATGAACTGATGGGGAAATACAAGATCTCCGGCGTCCCGGTCGTGGAAAACGGGAAGCTGGTCGGCATCATCACCAACCGGGATCTTCGGTTCCTGGAGAACTATGGGATGCGGATCCGGGAGGTCATGACATCCGATCACCTGATCACGGCGCCTGTCGGAACCACCCTGGAACAGGCACAGGAAATTCTTCGCAAACATAAAGTGGAAAAGCTCCCCATTGTTGACAGCACCGGAGCCCTTAAAGGTCTGATCACGATCAAGGATATCGAAAAAGCAGTCCAGTATCCGAATTCTTCCAGAGACCGTGACGGCCGCCTGCTTTGTGCGGCAGCGATCGGCGTGACCAATGATGTTTTGGAACGTGCCAGGGCACTGGTCGAGGCAGAGGTCGATGTTCTGGTCCTGGATTCCGCTCACGGACACAGCTACGGGATCATGGAATGCGTCAAGAAAGTCAAAAAAGAGTTCCCGACGGTTGCTCTGATCGCCGGAAACGTTGCCACGGCGGAAGGAACGGAAGCACTGATCAAAGCGGGAGCGGATGCGGTCAAGGTCGGTATCGGCCCGGGGTCCATCTGTACGACCCGCGTGGTAGCAGGTACCGGAGTTCCGCAGATCACTGCCGTGTATGATGCAGCCTGTGCGGCAGCAAAATACGGTGTGCCTGTGATTGCGGACGGCGGTATCAAGTATTCCGGCGATATCGTGAAGGCATTGGCCGCCGGTGCAAGCACTGTGATGCTCGGGTCTCTGTTCGCCGGTTGCGAAGAGGCACCGGGTGAGATCGAGATCTATCAGGGAAGACAGTTCAAGGTCTACCGCGGGATGGGCTCCCTCGGTGCAATGAACAACGGAAGCAAGGATCGTTATTTCCAGCAGAACAACAAGAAGCTGGTTCCGGAAGGCGTCGAAGGCCGCGTTGCCTACAAGGGCCCGGTCTCGGATACCGTATATCAGATGATGGGAGGCGTCCGCTCCGGTATGGGATACTGCGGGTGTGGCACGATCCCCGAGTTACACGAGAAAGCACAGTTTGTCAAGATCACCGGGGCAGGCCTCAAGGAAAGCCATCCGCACGACATTCAGATCACGAAGGAAGCCCCCAATTATTCCGTTGGAATCTAAGAAAATCAAGCTTGGCCGGAGACGCTGTCTCCGGCCATTTTCTTGAAAAAATGTTGACAAGAATGGGATAATTTCATATAATGGTCTTCGCCTGATGACGGGGAAACATGGCGGCGTAGCTCAGTTGGCTAGAGCATTCGGTTCATACCCGAAGTGTCACCGGTTCAAATCCAGTCGCCGCTACCATAGTTGGCCCGATGGTCAAGAGGTTAAGACACCGCCCTTTCACGGCAGTAACGCGGGTTCAATTCCCGCTCGGGTCACCAGGCAGACGGATCGCTGATGCGGTCCGTCTTTTCTTTTGGCCGGATTCCGATTTCCGGTTGCTTGCATAACGCCAAGGGATTTCATATAATTTTCGTATCAACGGTTAGAGGAAGCGATCAAATAATGCTGCATGTGTTCATCATCAATCCGACCGCCGGCCAGCGGGATGCGACGGAGTACCTTCTCCCGCAGATCGAGAAGCTCCGCCAGGAGATGGATCAGCCGGTACGTGTCGAGATCACGGAATTTGCGGGTCACGCGACACAGATCGCCCGGGAGATCGGGGAATCTGGAGAAGCGGCTAGACTATACGCCTGCGGTGGAGATGGGACCCTGAGTGAGGTCCTCCAGGGTGCGTATCGCTATCCGAACCTTTCCGTGGGGCACATTCCCTGCGCAAGCGGAAACGATTGGCTAAAGAATTTCGGAACGGCAGAGGACTTTTCGGATCTGACGGAAATGGTAAAAGCGCCGGTCGTCCGGATCGACCTGATCCAGGTCGGAGAGGAAGGAGTCTCCGCCAGCATCTGTTCGGTAGGACTGGATGCCAGAGTCGCTTATGGGATCCGCAAGTTCCGCCGGCTGCCGGGGTGTTCCGGGCAGATGGGATACATTCTGTCGATCGTGGACTGTATGCTCAAGCCGATCGGCGATCAGCTGGTCGTCGAAGTAGATGGAAAACGGTTTGAGGGGAAATATATCATCGTATGCATCGCCAACGGCTCCTACTACGGAGGAGGATTCTGTGCGGCTCCGAATGCCAGAATGGATGACGGGGAGCTGGATGTGATCCTGGCAGACAAAGTCAGCCGGCTGAAAGTGGCCAAGATCCTGGGGGCATATAAAACGGGAGACCACTTCCTTGAGGATCATATTGATGAAAAGTATCAGAACGTTTTTACATTCCTTCGAGGGAAAGAAATTTCGATCACCTCAAAGGAAGACTTCATTGCCAATGCAGACGGAGAATGCCAGCCGAGGAAGGACTTTCATGTAAAGATCCTGCCCAAGGCGGGCCGGGTCATCGTCCCGGAACGGCTGGTAGGGACATACGAACGGGTGGAATAGCAGAGGGAGTCTTATGAAGAGACCGGAAAGAGCAATGCTTCGGATCTGGCAGATCCGATTGCTGGGGATCCTGGTGATCCCCTATTTCCTTATTGGTTTCTTTTATCACCGGACACCGGAACTCCTGTGGATCCTGGTAGGAATCGTGACGGGTATAGCCGGAGTACTTTTCTTTTGGATTCTGCCGATGATCTTTGATCGTTATGCTTATGAGCTTGACGGAGAGAGGATCGTTGCGCAGAGCGGATTCTATTATTTGAAAATGAAACAGATGGAGAAAAGCCATGTTCAGTTTTGTTCCATCGTCGCATCCCCGTTGCAGCGCCTTCATGGGCTGGTAACCCTCCGACTGTTCGCGGCCGGAGGTTCCGTGACGATCCCGGGACTGAAACGGGAGGAAGCGTTGGCCATCCAAAGGCTGATGACGGAGAGTGAGGGGATGGCGGAATGAGCAAAAGACCGCATCCGCTCACCATTCTGGACTCTCTTTCCCGGTTTTTTATCCTGTTGATCTTACCGCTGGCCCGCGGGGTCTATACGGCCTTCTACGGTGGGGCGCAGGCATGGTTGAAAGGAAGCTGGATCGATGGGATCGTTCTGCTTCTGATTTTTTTCTTTTCGTTTCTTCACTGGAGAAATATTCGTTACGAAGTCCGCGACGGCGCCGTTACTGTTTCCAAAGGGATCCTCTTAAAGCAGATCCAACGGATCCCGAAGGACAAGATCATTACGGCATCCTATGTCACCCCACTGCTGCTTCGCCCCTTTTCCGTCGGGAGGATGCGCCTGGACACGGCAGCCGGTAATAACCGATATTCGGATCTGACCCTGCTGCTTTCCAAAAAAGCAAAGGATGAACTTTTGATCGAGATCGGAAAGGAGATTTCCGACCCGAGGACCACCTATCGACCGACACAGCCTGCCCTGCTGCTTCTTTCCATGGTCACTTCCAGTTCTCTTGGTGGGATCTTGATCATGATCACTGTGCTGAACTATCTCGGCAAGTACCTGCAGAGCAGATTGTCCTATGTTGTGTTCGGAACCTTTGAAAACCTGGCGAAGACTTTGGCATTCGGGCTCCCGCCGGCAATCGCGATTCTGGGATATGCGATGCTGTTTTTCTGGTCGCTGGCATTTCTCATGAACTATTTACGGAATATCGGATTTTTGGTCGAGGGGGATTATGATACTGTCGGTATAACAATAGGCATTTTCAACAGAAGGGAGCATGTCATCCAAAAGGAGGACATCAGTTATCTGGACTTTCGTCAGTCCCTGTTGGAAAAGGTGTTGCGGATCGAGTCCGTACACCTGTCTGCGGTTGGATATGAAAAGGTCGAACCGATCTCCGCCATGATCCCCGTTGTCACCCGTAATGGTCTGGTCGGGGAGATCCGAGACCTGACTTCACCGCTGTTGCCGAAGGCTCGAGAGTATCGTCCGGTCTCCTACGGCTGGTTCAAGTACCTCATCGATCCACTGTGGGGCTTGCTTGCGATCACTGCCCTTTCCCTGCTCAGCTATCTGGCACGGCCTGCAGGAGGACATATCATTCGGCTGCTTGCCATTGCGGCAACTATCCCATTTGTGTGGATCCTGATCATTCGGATCCTGGACTTCTTTTCCAGCGGGCTCTCGGTTCGGAAGAACCATTATGTGATCCGGTATTCTCTGTGGTTCCGGTTCCACACCGTGGTCCTCCCGAAAGAAAAGGTTATTCGGATCGTAGTCCAGCAAAGCTGGATCCAAAAACCGTTTGGTACCTGTGATGTCCTGTTCTATTCCTATGGGGAAAAGAGAAGTATGCATATCCTGCGGAACTTTTCCTATCAGGAGATGCAGGAGCTGCTGAAAGCACACGGATTTGAAAAAACACAACGACACAGTTCGTAATTCCGAAGACAGAAAAAGGCGTGGCCGTATCGGTCACGCCTTTTAGCATATAGGCAGTCCATTTGACACAGCGGTCAAAAGGTCTCCTCAAAGTGTTGGATCTCTTCATCCACCAGGGCTTCCAGCCGGTCCAGGTTGGAAGCAATGTCCATTGGATTATCGACCGAGACACGCTCGACTTCTAATTCATAAGGGAGCTGAAAACTGTCACAGAGGGAATAGATCTGATGCACATATTCCTGATCTTCCTGAAAGCGTTCATAGGTCGTAAACAGGATGATATGGTTCTGTAGATATCCCTTTTCGACCAGGATCAGGTCCTCCCCGATGATCGCGTCATTGCGGAACGTCGTCAGATCCCACAGTTCCCATTCCGCTGTTTCTTCCATGCAGAAGGTTTCATATCGGTCACGCAGCATTTCAGATCCCTTTCATTGTTAAGGAGATCCGCTTTCTGGCAAGATCGACTTCCAGGACCTTGACCTGAACGATATCTCCGACTTTTACCAGTTCCGAAGGGTGTTTCAAAAACCGATCGCTCATTTGAGAGATATGGACCAGACCGTCCTGATGGACGCTGATATCCACAAAAACACCGAAGTCCACGACATTCCGGACCGTCCCTGTCAGCACCATGTCCGGTTTGAGGTCCTCCATAGTGAGAACGTCCGTCCGAAGCATGGGCGGGGGCAGGGAATCCCGGGGATCTCTCCCGGGGCGAAGCAGTTCCTGTAAAATATCTTCCAGCGTCGGAACACCGATCCCCAGTTTTTCCGCAACAGCGGAGGGCCCCAGTTCAGCGATCCGTGCTTTCACCTGAGACAGAGCTGGTGTGCCGAGGTCCTGAACGGACAACCCCGCCAACGAGAGCAGAGCGATCGCGGCAGGATAGGACTCCGGGTGGACTGCAGAGCGGTCCAGCGGGTTCTCGCTTTCAGCGACCCGAAGGAAGCCGGCAGCCTGTTCGAAGGCTTTCTTTCCGAGCTTCGGAACATGAAGCAATTCTTTCCGGTTGTGGAAGTGACCGTTCTCTTCCCGATAAGAGACGATGTTTTTCGCCAAAGCAGGACCGATTCCGGAAATATAGGAGAGCAGGGAAATCGAAGCGGTATTGACGTCCACGCCGACGGAATTGACACAGTCCTCTACGACATTTCGAAGAGCCAGATCCAGTTGGGCCTTTGGCATATCGTGCTGATACTGGCCGACCCCGATCGCCTTCGGGTCGATCTTTACCAACTCCGCAAGAGGATCCTGCAACCGTCTGGCAATGGAGACTGCACTTCGAAGGGAAACATCAAACTGCGGGAACTCCTCGGCACCAAGCTTGGAAGCGGAGTAGACGGAAGCGCCTGCCTCGCTGACCATCATGTAGGAGACCGGCAGCCGGTTCTGGCGGATGACATCGGAAACAAAGATCTCCGACTCCTTGGAAGCGGTGCCGTTTCCGATGGCGATCACAGAAACCTGGTGTTTCTGGATCAGAGAGACCAGTGTCTTTTCGGCTTCCGCCAACTTCTTTTGAGGAGGGGTCGGGTAGATCACCGTTGTATCCAGGACCTTTCCGGTAGCGTCTACGACAGCGATCTTACAGCCGGTCCGGTAGGCAGGATCAAAGCCGAGGGCCACCTTCCCTTTGACCGGTGGCTGCAACAACAGAGGGCGAAGGTTGAGTGCAAAGACTTTGATCGCCTGCTCGGCAGCCTGCTCTGAGAGCTGATTGCGGATCTCGTTTTCAATGGACGGCAGGATCAATCGGGTACAGGCATCGTGAGAGGCCTCCTGTACGACGGCGACCGACGGGGAGGGGCTCTTTTTCAAAACCAGAGCCTCCACCCGGTTGAAGATGTCTTCCAGCGGATAGACTAGAGAGACCTTCAAAACATCTTCCCGCTCACCGCGGTCGATGGCAAGGATCCGGTGGCTGGCCAGTTTGGAGACAGGCTCCGAGAAGTCATAATACATTGAGTATACTCCTGGCTCTGTTAAACCAGAAGTAGTCTTTAGCGATGCGTTTGCCCAAAGAAAGGTCCTGAGATTCTTTCGAAGTTCGGCCTGGTCGGAGATCATTTCCGCAATGATGTCTTTGGCTCCTTGAAGGGCATCCTCGACCGTGAGGATGCCGGCTTCTTCACTGAGATACGAAACGGCCAGATCTTCCGGGCGGGAGGAATCGTCCTGTGCCCAGAGAAGGAGAGCCAGCGGTTCCAGGCCCTTCTCTTTGGCAACGGAGGCGCGGGTCTTCCGCTTCGGACGGAACGGACGGTAGATATCGTCCACTTCCGTAATCGTCTTCGCGTCATCCAGAGCTTGCCGGATCTCCTCTGTCAGTAAGCCCTGAGATTCGATGGAACCCAGGACCTCTTCCTTACGCTTTTGCAGGTTTCGCAGATAGGACAGCCGCTCATCCAGTGCCCGGAGAACGGTGTCATCCAACGATCCCGTTGCCTCTTTCCGGTAACGGGCGATAAAAGGTATGGTATTCCCGTCATCAATGAGACGGACGGTAGCTTCTACCTGTGATTCGCGCAGTTTTAATTCTTTCGCCACAATTTGTACAATATTCATGTGGTTCCCCCAAAGTAGAATGGTATAGTATAGTATAACATATGACATCAAAGGAATTGGGAAAACCGGCGATTCTTTTCTGCCGGACAAACAGAACTCGGTTCCTTTCTAATGGAGGTCATCCAATGATACAAGTGGAACATTTCTCCAAGAGCTATGGTCCGAAAAAGGCGGTCGATGACATCTCGTTCTCGGTCAGAGAGGGAGAGATCCTCGGATTCCTCGGGCCGAACGGCGCAGGGAAGTCAACGACGATGAATGCCATTACCGGCTATCTGTCTACGACGGAAGGAAGAATCCTGATTGGCGGGATCGATATTCTGGAAGATCCGATCCAGGCCAAAAAACAGATCGGGTATCTGCCGGAACAACCCCCGCTGTACCTTGACATGACGGTACAGGAATACCTGTCTTTCATCTGTGAGCTCAAGGGAGTCCCCAAAAAGCAGCGGGAAGAGGAGATCGATCTTCGGATCCAGCAAATGGAGCTGGAACAGGTGCGCCACCGGGTCATCAAGGCACTTTCCAAAGGATACCGCCAGCGGATCGGCCTGGCGCAGGCACTGCTTGGCGATCCGCCGGTCCTTATTCTGGACGAGCCGACGGTCGGTCTTGATCCGAAACAGATCCTGGAGATCCGGGAACTGATCCGGTCTCTGGGACGGGAACACACGGTGATCCTGTCTTCCCATATCCTGTCGGAAGTCCAGGCGGTCTGTGACCGGATCCTGGTGATCAATGCAGGGAAGGTCGTCGCAGACGGAACTCCACAGGAACTGCAGAAGCAGATGGAGGCGAACAACGAGATCCAAATCGAAGTCGAAGGCCCCTCGGAGCAGATTCTGGAGGCACTTTCCTCGCTGGACCATGTTCTGACGGCGGAAGAATCTCCCGGAGAAGAAGGAAGAACCAGAGTTTTGGTTTCCTGTGAGAAGGAATTCGACTGCAGGAGGGCGATCTTTGAAACCGTCTGCGAACACGGTTGGATCCTGTATGAGATGACCCGGACAGCCCTTTCTCTGGAAGAGATCTTCCTGGAACTGACGGAAGAAGAAACTGAAGAATACGGAGAGGAGGAAGAAGTGGATGAGAGCGATCCTGAAGAGAGAGATTAACGGCTATTTTACCACGCCTATCGGATATATTTACCTGGCCGCATTTGTCGCGGTGGCTTCTTTCTACTGGTTCTCCGGTTCACTGGTCTACCTTTCTCCGGAGACTTCCTATCTGTTTTCCAATTTAGTCGTGATCACGACCTTCATTTTGCCGATCCTCACGATGCGGCTGTTTACGGAAGAAAAGAAACTGAAGACGGATCAGCTTCTGCTGACATCACCGGTCTCTTTGCTTGGCTTAGTCCTCGGGAAGTACGTTTCAGCGCTTGTCGTCTACGCATTGGGACTGTCCGTTACGTTGGTGTTTGGAGCGATCATGTCTCTGTTCGGAACGGTGGAGTGGATGGTCCTTCTTGGAAATGTTCTCGGTCTGTTCCTGCTCGGCGCAGCCATCATCTCGATCGGGATGTTCATTTCCTCTTTGACGGAGAACCAGGTGATTGCGGCAGTCGGGGGCTTTGTTGCCGCCTTATTGCTTTACGTCATTGACGCGTTCTCTTCGATCATCCCTATCTCCTGGTTTTCCAAACTCCTGACCGGGATCTCCTTCTATTCTCACTACTCCTCATTTCCTTACGGGATCATCGATCTGACGGATGTTCTCTTCTTTTTGAGCGCCATTGCATTCTTTGTCTTTTTGACCGTCCGCGTGTTGGAACGCCGGCGCTGGAACTAGGGGGGTGGAACGATGAAATCACTGTTTTCCAACAAACACCTCCGCTACGGCGGGATGTCCGCGCTGATCCTGCTGGTCTTCCTGGCGGTACTGGTCCTGCTCAACTGGAGTGCCTCCCTTGTGGGGAACCGGATGAATCTGCGTTGGGATTTGACCGCGGATTCCATCTATGGACTGACCCAGGAGACCAGATCCTTCCTGCAAAACGTCAACAAGCCGGTCCGGATCTACGTTCTCAATTCCGAATCGGCATTCCAGGATACGAACGATTACTACCGGCAGGCCAATGAACAGATCAAGCTTTACGGAAAGGAATCCTCCAACATTACGATTTCCTATGTGGATCTGGCACAGGATCCGACCTTTGAGAGCCGGTATTCCGATCTGAAGCTTGCAGCAAACGACGTGCTTCTGGAGTCGGGAGAGAATACCAAACTCCTCGGGCCGCTGGATCTTTTTAATGTGAGTCAGTCCTACTATGGATTGACGATCAACTCCTCCAAGGTAGAGCAGGCAGTGACATCTGCGATCCTGACCCTCACTTCGGATGTGACGACCAAGGTCTCGATCCTGACCGGCCATGATGAGGATACCGATTCCCTGACCGGACTGACCGAGCTGTTGGAGAGCAATAACTATGAGGTCCAGACCCAGTCGCTGGTCACGGAAGAGATCGACCCCGCCGCGAAGATCGCCATCATCGCCGCTCCCAACCATGATTACGATGAGACGATGCTTCAAAAACTGGACCGCTATCTCAAACAGGGCGGAGCACTCTGTTACTTTGCCTGTGTGACCCAACCGGAGCTTCCCTCTCTGGAGGGGTACTTGATGGAACACGGACTGCAGCTGGAATCCGGAGCTGTCTTTGAATCGGACAGCAGACGGATCTACAGTTACAACCCGTACTATGTGGCTGTCAATTATACCGACTCGGATTTTGCCGGCGGACTGGAACAGGGAAATCGCCTGTGCCTGACGCTCAATGCGAGACCGATGACGGTGATCTGGGATACCGGTCACGAAATGACGGCGCTTCTCGATTTCTCGGACACCTGCGGCATTGCACCGCTGAATGCCCCGGAGGGATGGAAGCCGACGCAGGAGGATCTTCGAGCGAACATGACGGCGATGGCTTTGTCGACCGACTCGGACGGCGGGAAGATCGTGGCCTGCAGTTCGATCTGGTTTGCGCACAAAGACCTTTTGACGGGGACTTCGTTCAGCAACGGGCAGTATCTGCTCAATGTCTTCAGTCGCCTGGCCGAGCTGGAGCAGACCGTTTCGATCCTGCCGGTCACCATTGGCGGAGAGACCCTCAACATGCAGACATCACAGGTCACGCTGACCGGCATCCTGTTCATGGGTGTCGTACCGCTTTTGCTGATCGTATCCGGTCTGGTCATCTGGATCCGGAGAAAACGGAGATAAGGATATGAGACGACAAGGGAAACTGATCCTGATCCTAGTGATCATCCTCATCCCGCTGCTGATCGGGACGATCCTGCTCTTATCAAAACAGCCGCCGGCAGAGGAGGAAGAGAAGGAAACAGATCTCATTCTGTTGGAGCATGCACAGGAATATGTCAAAACCATCTCGCTCGATGTCGGAGGAAAACAGACGACGATCCGCTTCGAAGACGGGGACTTCTCGGTCGATACGATCCCAGAACGGGTCCCGCTGGATTCGTCCGCCGTGGCGGAACTTATGGGAGAACTGGAGCAGGTCAAGGCGATCCGGTCCATCGAGGAGCCAAAGGCACTGGAGGACTACGGACTGGAAACACCGGTGTCTACCGTCCATGTGGATTATAGCGACGGACAGGAGGCTACGATCCTTTTGGGGAATGAGGCCCCCGGCGAGTTAGGAACCTATCTGAAACTGGCTGAGGACGAGACCATCTATTTGGTGGACACGGCATCGGTCAGCAGAATGAAGAATACGATCGCGGACTTCCTCGACCGGAAACTGGGCCCGATGCTGCCGGGAAACCAGATCGGGACGATCCGGTTTCGTAATGTGTTTTCCGAGGATCTGATCATACTCAAACACCGTCAAAATGCGGAGATGTATGCAAAGAATCATCACTATATGACCTCCCCGGTCGAAGCGGAAATGGACGAAGACGCCATGAAAACGTTCATCGGATACCTGTCCGGGACGACGGCAACCGTTGTGGTCGCGGTCAATCCGACGGAGGACGAACTGCGGACGACCGGACTGCTGATCCCCTCAGCGATCTGTTATTACAACTATGAAGACGGGGGCATGGAAAGTGTCCTCTATGCAGGCAATACTGCCGGAGGATATGTTTACGTGATGAAGGACGATATTCCGGCAATCTACCTGGTCTCGGAAGAAGCGGTCCCCTGGCGGGAGATGAAGGCGGAAGAGCTGCTTCCAAAGGAAGGATAAGCCTATTCAAAACAGCGAAAAGGATTACCAAAATTTGTACATTTCCTCAACGGGCTTGTTCTTGTAACCCTATGCAAAATACGATAAAATGATTGAGAACAGACTAGTGTTAAAGGAGGCTTTTTCTATGTATTACAATCAGCTCAATTACCCGAATATCCTTTATCCGGCTCCGGCACGCCGCAACGCGACTGCTGCAGGGACCGCATGCGGTGTTTGCGCCATGTCCATGGTTATGGAAGAACTCATTCCGAATTTCCGCTTCCCGATCGAGGAAGCTGTTCCCTACGCCATCAAAAAGGGACAGGATGAGATCATCGGCACCAATATGAATTTCTACAGCAAGAACATCAAAGAAGACTTTGGAATCGATTATGTTCAGACCAACGAGATGTCTGACCTGGTCGCTCATCTGAAGAAGGGCCTCCCGGCAATCGCTCTGGTCGGCGGCGACCATGACGGCTACATCGGTGTCTTCACCCATGGTGCTCACTTCATCATGGTTAAGGGCCTGTTGCCCGATGGCCGTTTGATCATCTGGGATCCTTCCAAGAAGGACGGCAAGTACGAAGAGGAAGGCCGTATCGGCAAGGTCGAGCGCGGTGAGAACGATGAAGTTTACTGCACCCAGAAGGTCCTGGAAGAAGATGCGGAGATCTGCAAC
>JAEEGL016901307.1_pt1 | contig 12450 bp, 5 predicted proteins | sample 9134231 | NCBI WGS metagenome assembly JAEEGL01 (sample SAMN16246548, study PRJNA631951) | gut metagenome | biome: gut microbiome; feature: rumen; material: fiber-attached | host: Bos | place: Iran: Karaj | collected 2018-10 | reverse complement strand
CGGCCTTGCCGAAGCCGTTGTAAACGCGCTTGTCATAGACGGACTTGTCGAAGTGATAGTCGTAATGCACGTCGTCCCAATCTATATCGGTGGCGGCGGTGATGGCGCCGTGGTTGCGGGCGGTAGCCGCGATGGAGCGGGAGTCCATAAGGGCAACGGTCGAGATCTGGCCTTCGCCGGGCTTGGAGCCTTCACGGTTGGGGAAGTTCCTGGTGGTGTGGCGGAGGGAGAGGCCGTTGTTGGCGGGCACGTCGCCTGCGCCGAAGCACGGGCCGCAGAAGCTCTGCTTGATGATGGTGCCGCTCTCGAGGAGCTTTTCGGTCATGCCGATGCGGGTGAGCTCAAGGGAGGTGGGAACGCTGGTGGGATACACGGAGAAGCCGAAGTACCCGTCGCCTACGTCGTGACCGTCCATGATCTCGGCCGCGGCAACGCAGTTGTCAAAGGTACCGCCGGAGCAGCCCGCGATAACGCCCTGATCCGCGTAGACCTTGCCGTCGACGACCTTGTCGGTGAGCTTGAGGTGGACCTTTGCGCCGAACTTCTTCTCGGCCTCGGCCTCGACCTTCTTGAGGATCTCAACGGGGTTCTCGAGGAACTCGTGGATGGTATAGGCATTGGAGGGATGGAAGGGCAGCGCGATCATGCACTCGATCTTGGAAAGGTCAAGCTCGATCATGCTGTCGTAGTACGCAACGTCCTTGGGAGCGAGCGCCTTGAAGCCCTCGGGACGGCCGTGGATGCGATAGTACTTCTCTATCTCGGCGTCGGTGGCCCAAATGGAGGAGAGACATGTGGTTTCGGTGGTCATAACGTCGATGCCGTTACGGAAGTCATAGGGCAGATTCTCGATGCCCGGGCCGACGAACTCCATGACCTTGTTCTTGACGAAGCCGTTTGCAAAGGTGGCCTTGACGAGCGCAAGCGCAACGTCGTGGGGGCCGACGCCCTTCTTGGGGGTACCGGTGACGTAAACGAGCACTACCTCGGGAGCGTTGATGTCCCAGGTGTTCTTTAAGAGCTGCTTGACAAGCTCGGGGCCGCCCTCGCCCACGCCCATGGTGCCGAGAGCGCCGTAACGGGTGTGAGAGTCGGAACCCAGGATCATGTTGCCGCAGTTTGCCATGGCCTCACGCGCATAGCTGTGGATAACGCTCTGGTTCACGGGTACGTAGATGCCGCCGTACTTCTTTGCCGCGGAAAGGCCGAATACGTGGTCATCCTCGTTGATGGTGCCGCCAACGGCGCAGAGGCTGTTGTGGCAGTTGGTCATGGCATAGGGAATGGGGAATTCCTTAAGGCCGGAGGCCCTTGCCGTCTGGATGATGCCGACGTAGGTTATGTCGTGGGACATAAGGCAGTCGAAGCGGATCTTCATCTTCTTCGCATCATCGGAAGTGTTGTGCGCACGAAGGATCTGATACGCGATGGTGTTTTCGCGCCCTGCGTCGGGGGTAACGCCCTCCACGGGTTCCTTCTGCGGTTTGCCGTTTACCATGTAAACGCCATTCTCATAAAGGTCTATCATGGTGCTCTCCTTCTAAAAAACGTTTTGGCGGAGCAAACAGCATGCTCCGCCCCTAATTCTAATACTTCTTATTCGGTTTTTCAATAAAAAGCAGGAATATATATGTAAACGGTCAGCCAAGTAGCAAAACGGCGTCCCCGCCGCAAGCCGAGCTTCGCGTTTTACGGCAGGCTGCGCTTTGATCTCGCCCGATCCCGGCTTTATCCCTCCATCGCGGCGGCGAGCAGCGGAAAAACCTCGGTGCGCATCCCGTCGTACTGCGAAAGCGGCAGCGGGTTTGCGCCGCGCCCCGCCTCCACGGTAAAGCCCGGACGGCGGAATTCAGCCGCGAACCAGTCGCGCCAGCCCCCGTTGGCATGCTCCGCCTCCACGGTGCGCGCTTCGTACCCGGCCGCCTCCGCCATGGCCTCTGCCATCCGCTCCGCACCGGCCGGCGCCTCCTCAAAATCGCTTTTCCAAAGCACCTCGCCCCCTTGGGTGTGCAGGGCGATGACCGCAAAAGGATCGAGCCTTTTCGTAAGATCGGCGAGCGCGGAAGTCTCCGGAGCGCAGAGCGCCGCCTCCCCCGCCCAGTCGCGCGGAGCCGGGCCGCTGACGCCCATCGCGCGCTTTGCCGCAAGGGCCGCCCCATGCCTCACGGGATAATTGAGGTTTAGGTCAACGCCCGATATGTTCGCCTTCCACCCGGACGGGAACGGCAGTTCGGGATGGCCCTCCGCAATGCGTCTTGCGGCCTCGTACGCCCCGCGCGGCAGAGCGCCCGTCACAAGGTCGACGCCGTCGGGGTTCGCAAGCGGGCAAAGCGTAAGCCTCACCCGCGACAAAAGCGCCGCCGCGCTCCTGCCCTGAAACGTGCCGCGGCCCGCGTACGCCCCCGCAAGGCTTTCCGCAAAGTCCAGAAGCAGCGTCGCCGTTATCCACTCGTTCGCGTGGACGGCGGCGGAAATGAGAAGCTCCCTCCCCCGCCCGAACGAAAGCGCGAAGAGCGGACGCCCCAGCACGCTTTTGCCGTACTCCTCCACACGCATGAACGGATACCTTGCGGCAAGCCCGCGCACGGCGTGACAGACCATCTCCGAGTCGGCGGGCGCCTTTGTCGGCGTTACGTTGAAGGGCAGGGGTATCACCGCCTCGCGCCCAGTCAATACCCCGGCCGGATCGAGCCCCGGGTTTGCGGCGGCGACGGCGTCCGCCGGAACGCCGAACCTTTTGCCGAGACGGAAAAACGTGTCGCGCGGCTTGAGCCGCACCCGTATGAAGCCCTCGAGATAGACTTTTGCAAGCCCGAACACCGTTTCATCCGCCTCGCCGGAGGGCTCGAGCCCGTGCGCCGCCCTGAACAGGCGCACCGCCTTTACCGTGGAATTGCCGAATTCGCCGTCGGGGTCGGCGTTCAAAAAGCCCGCGCGGCAAAGCGCAAGCTGCAAACGGCGCACGCCGGCTCCCCGGCTGCCGTACCGAAGCGTTTCAAGACCGTTATTCATTTTTCTATCCTTTCAGCCTTTTTCGGGAGCGGTTTTTTCGCGCCCCCGTATTTTGCGGACGGCGCCGCGGCCTGTGGCCCCCGCCCATAGATAGTATTCCGCAAAGCCCCGCGCAATACCGATTTGCTCTGTTTTTTAGTTTTTCCGGGAAGCGGGCGCGTAAAAAACCCGGAGCGAAGACGCTGTCTTCACACCGGGTGAGCTTTTACCGTGTCCTGTTTTGCGGGTCTGCGGTCAGCGGGCGGGCAGAGCAGCTCTCCCTCACTCGCTTATCTTGCGTGATATCTCGTTGCCGAATGGATCCATCAGCACGGCGAAGTCGTCCTTCTTATCGGCCCAGACCTTTTTCTTGTCCCAGACGAGGTCGGCGGTCTGCGCGTCGGCGCTCTTGCGGCAGGCGACGGTCAGCTCCCCGCCCGACGGAAGCACCGTCCCCTGCGGGAAATTGAACACCTCGTACCCCTTGGAGGAGTACAGATACCAGCCGGACAGGTCCAGATCCCCGCCCGCGGTGTTTTTAAGCGTGAAGGTCTGGCGCCCCTTCGACACGCCGATGACCTCTGCTCCGGAAAGAGCTTCGTGCTTTTTGGGGAAGGAAAGCGAGATCGCGCCCCGATCCGAGACGGTCATAAGCACGCCAAGCTCCGTGCCCTGCGTAAGATACACCTCGGACGAGGAGAGCCGCGCGCGCACTATGCGGCTGGCGGAATTGGAGTCCACGGCGGTATCGGTGGAGATGACCGAAATGAGCGGATCGGCGGCCTTTGCAAACTCCACGCTCGTTGCGTCGGGGTTGCCGTGATTCGGCACCTTAAGCACGTCGCATTTGAGGTCTGCGCCGGAGGCCGTCAGCTCGCCGTCCTCTGCAGTCTGCATATCGCCCGTGAACAGGAAGCTGCGTCCGTTGACGCGCAGCATCGCCACAAGTGAGTTGTCGTTGCCGTCGCCCTGCATCTGCCTTGAGGGGGCCAGCACCTCAAAGGCGACGCCCTCGCAGACGGGTATGCTGTCGCCTGCCTTGACCGTGCTGACGGAAAGGCCGTTTTCATAGACGACGGAGTCGATATCGGCGCGGGACAGCAGGAACTCGGGTATCACGACGCTTGCGATGGGAAAGCGCTGCGCGATGGGGTCGAGCCCGCCCATATGGTCGGAATGCTCATGCGTGAGTATCACGCCGTCAAGCGCCGTCACGCCCAGCTCACCGAGCGCGGAGTAGACCGCGGGAAAGCTTTCCTCCGTGCCGGCGTCGACGAGCCACGCATGCCCATCCACCACCACGGCGGCGCTGTCGGCCTTGCCCACGTTTATAAAGAAAACGCTCGCCTCGTGCGCCGCTCCCTCAAAGGAGACAGGCGCGCCGTACTGCGCGGAGGTATCCGCCTCGCCGTAACGGCCGGAGTTGTCGCAGCCGATGAGCATGGCAAAGCAGGCCGCGACGCTCAGCAGCAGACAGACGAGCAGGTGAAGAGTTTTCATACTTCCTCCGGATAGTGTACTGTGGTTTGCCCACGCTTGGGATTCTACCACATATTGTGGCGGGGAGCAATGTTTTTAAGGGAACATATTGTGAAAAAACTTTGGCAAAAAAAGAAAAGGCACGCGGATTTTGCCGCACCGCGTGCTGACGGAGCTGAAACCGGCTCCCGGCGCATCGTGTTTTACGCCTCTTCCGCCGCCTGACGGCGGCCCTCCCCCGCAGGGGAAGGAGCGGGACGGCCTTCTCGGACAGCAAAGCGGGGCGGCCGCTTGGGCCGCCCCGCTGTTTGATTGGATCCTGCAGCTTGCCTTAACCGACCTTCTTGAAGAGGACGATGTTGGAGCCGCTGGTGGTGGCGCCGAAGAAGCCGTAATCATCGGCAGCGCCTGCGTAGAAGGTCGCGTACTTGGTCAGGCTGGAGGATACGTAGTAGCTCAGCTTGTTGTTGGCGAACTTCCAGTTGGTAGCGTAGCTGGTGCCGGAAGCGGGATAGCAGTCTGCATAGGAGCTGGAGCTGTAGACCCTGAGGTAATAGCTGCTGTTGTACGCGGACTGGATCTTGTAGTAGGAGCCGTTCGCAACGAACTTCCAGGCAACGTTCGCAAGGGTCGCGGTGGAGAAGGTGGTGTTGTCAACGCCGACGACGTTATTGCCGTTCTTCACAGCGCGTACGGCGTAGCCGTAGTAGTTGGAGTTGGAGTTGAGGTAATAATGGTTGGACTGGTCGGGGTTGTAGTTCATCAGCAGGTAGGTGTTGGTGCCGTCGGTGTAGCCGATGAGGTACTCCTGACCCGTGGTGATGCTGGTCGCGGGAGCGTAATAGGTGCCCGAGGGAGCATTGGTGGGAGCGGGAGTGGCCGTGGGCTTGGGAGTGGCCGTGGGAGCGGGAGTGGCCGTGGGAGCCGTGGAGCCGCCGTTGTACTTGAAGAGCTTTATGCCATTGCCGGTATTCTTGCTGGTGGTGAAGTAGGCGTTGGAGGAGCCGAGGCTGAGGTAATAGTAACCGTCGGAGTCGACCTGGTTGTTGAGGTCGGTGCCGGTATAGAGCCATGCCACGCTCGTAGAGGAGGGATACAGGTACTGGGCGGAATCAAGGCCCATGTACTTGTTGTTGCCAACGTTCCTGAACGTCCAGCCGGAGGTGGAATTGCCGCCCGCGGTCCAGAGTATGTTGTTGAGGGTCACGGAAGAGGGAACCGTCAGGGTATTGTTGGAGTTGACCGTTACGCCGTAAGCGGTGAGATAATGGTTGGAGGAGTACACGGTGTTGCCCACGGCATATCCGTTGGCAACGATTATGTACTGGCCGCCGCTGACGGGAGCGGATACGAGGGTGTAGGTGCCGGTGCCCGTGCCGGAGCCGGAGCCCTGAGTGACGGTGATGGTGGCGGTCTTGGTATAGGTGGTGCCGGTAACGTTATCCTTGACCTTTACGGTGAGGGTAGAGGTGCCCGCGGCCTTACCGGTGACAACGCCGGAGGAGCTGACTGTGGCAACGCTCGTATTGGAGCTGGTATAGGACGTTATCGAATAGCTGACGTTAGTCGTGGGAGCGACCGTTACGACTACGTTGGCGGTGGCTCCGACATTGACGTTAACGTTGGCAACGCTGACGGAGGTAAGGGCAACGGGGCCGGTGGAGCCGCCCAGGAGCGTCCAGTCGCACTTTACGGTCTGGGTGCCGTCGGGATTGGAGGGGAACGCGTCAAGCGCGGACATTACGATGGGCCATGCAGCGGGGTTGGTATAGGGATCCTTGTTGCCGTGCTTGCTCTTCATGGTGGCGATAGCGTCCTTGACGGAAGCGCCGTTCTTCATCTGAGTCCAGAAGGTGGCCTCATAAGCGTAGTCGCCGGTGAAGGAAACGGACTGGGAATAACCGTAAACGCCGCCTGCGCCCGCAGCGAGCAGAGCGGTACCGGTGGTGCCCCTGCCCTCCTTCTTCATGCCTTCGCAGATGGCCATCCATACGAAGCAGTTGGACAGAGTGCCGGAAACGTGGTTCTGGATATAACGGCCGTCGATGAAGGCCGCGGAACCGGACTTGACCGCCCAGCCGTTGTTATAGTCGGTGGTGGTGACGCCCGTGCTGGTGGTAAGGCAGAGATAAGAGGTGGTGCCGGACTGTACGCCGTGCGAATCGTAAATGACTACGCCCTTATTTGTGTAATTGGAGGCGATGGCGGTAGCGGTGGCGTTGGTGCCGGTAAGCTGAGTGCAGGTGCCGCCGGTGGCGTTCGCGATGGAGGTCGCCTCGTTCTTATACTGGTTGGTGAAGCTGGAATCCTGTCCATAGTAGGGACCTACAAGAAGAACGTTCTTGCTGCCGGCAGCGCCGCGGGTGCCTTCGGTGATAGCGTCGATCACCTTCGCGTTGACGGAGGGAACGTGCTCGGTATTGCGGACACGGTAGCAGTACAGGTTGTGCATGCCGTCAACGGTGAACGTGAACTGGGTGTCGTTTTCCCAAACGATGCTGCCCTTGTCGATCGTGGGATCGTTAAGAGCTGCCTTATAAGCGGCAAGCGTGACCTCGTTCGGTGTGGCGCGCTTTGCAAGGACGGCCTTTTCAACGGCCTCGATGCGGGCCCAGGTATCATCGAGCTTCTTGAGCTCCCGGGATTCGTACGCAGCGGCTGCGGCGCTCTTGGCCATGGCTGCCGCAGGCAGTACTGCTATCATCATGAGAACGACGAGCAGCACACAGACGATCTTCTTTACATTGGTTTGCATTGGGGTTCCTCCTTAATATATTGCGAAAGGCGTGGCCTTTCAAGAATCCGCGTATATTATATCGCCTGCCCGATATATTGTCTACACGTTTTAACAATATAATTCCACTTTTCAGACCAAATGTGCCTTATTTTTGCCATATTTGCAACATAATTTTCAAGCGATTATTTTGCCATATAGATTATTTAACAAAGTTGTCCCGAAACGCTCTTTATTTATCCGATTTTTCGTTTGGTCCGCCGAAGCGACGTAATATATTTTCATACAAAAAGGACGGCATTGTATATCGTTGCCGAGGCGGTTTTGATGCTTTTTTCAATATATTGTTCGCGGCAAAACCTGTGCGGGGTCCCCCGCGCAAGGGCTTCGGCGGCAAAAAACCGGGCAGCCGCGAAGGCTGCCCGGTCTCGGTTATGGCTTATGGCCCTTAACCGACCTTCTTGAAGAGGACGATGTTGGAGCCGCTGGTGGTGGCGCCGAAGAAGCCGTAATCATCGGCGGCGCCGCTGTAGAAGGTAGCGTACTTGGTCAGGCTGGAGGATACATAGTAGCTCAGCTTGTTGTTGGCGTACTTCCAGTTGGTAGCGTAGTTGGTGCCGGAAGCGGGATAGCAGTCTGCATAGGAGCTGGAGCTGTAGACCCTGAGGTAATAGCTGCTGTTGTACGCAGACTGGATCTTGTAGTAGGAGCCGTTGGCGACGAACTTCCAAGCGGTGTTGGCAAGGGTCGCGGTGGTGAAGGTGGTGTTGTCAACGCCGACGACGTTATTGCCGTCCATCACAGCGCGTACGGCGTAGCCGTAGTAGTTGGAGCTGGAGTTGAGGTAATAATGGTTGGACTGGTCGGGGTTGTAGTTCATCAGCAGGTAGGTGTTGGTGCCGTCGGTGTAACCGATGAGGTACTCAACGCCGGTGGTGATGCTCGTCGCGGGAGCGTAATAGGTGCCTGTGGGAGCGGTGGTGGGAGCAGCCGTGGGCGCCGCGGTGGGAGCGGCGGTGGGAGCAGCCGTGGGAGCCGCAGTCGGGGTGGCGGAGCCGGTGACCTTCTTATACAGCGTTATGGTGCTGTAGGTGGTAGCGGAGGTGGGAGCGCCGAAGAAGTTGGAGTAGCTGCCCGCGGTGGGGATGTAGGTGGCGTACTTCGTGACGGAGGAGCTCACGTAGTAGGAGAGCCTCTTCGTGGAAGCGTTGTAGCTCCAGTTGGTGGCGTAGCTGGTGCCGGAAGCGGCATACAGGTCGGCGTAGGAGGAGCTGGAGTAGACCCTGAGGTAGTAATTGCTGTTGTAAGCGGACTGGATCTTGTAGTAGGAGCCGTTCGCAACGAACTTCCAGCCTACGTTGGCAAGGGTGGCGGAGGCATAGGTGCTGTTGTCAACGCCGACGACGTTGGAGCCGTCCATGACGGCCTTGATGCCGTAGCCGTAGTAGTTGGAGCTGGAGCTGTAGTAGTAGTTGTTGCTGATCTTGTTGGGGTTATAGTTCATCAGCAGGTAGGTGTTGGAGCCGTTGGTGTAACCGATGAGGTACTCCTCGCCCGTCTCAATGGTGGTGGTGGGCACATAGTAGGTACCGGTGGAAGGCGCCGTGGTGGGAGCCGCAGTGGGAGCCGCAGTGGGAGCCGCAGTGGGAACAGCCGTAGGAGCGGCGGTGGGCACTGCCGTGGGAGCCGCGGTGGGTACGGGAGTGGGGGTCGCGGTGGGAGCGGCGGTGGGCGTGGTGCCGTTGGATACGTACTGATAGAACTTGACGCCGTTGCCGGTGTTCTTGCTGGTGGTGAAGTAGGCGCTGGAGGAGCCGAGGCTCAGATAGTAGTAACCGTCGGAGTCGACCTGGTTGTTAAGGTCGGTGCCGTCATAGGTCCAAGCAACGGCGGTGGTGCCGGGATAGACGTACTGAGCGGAGTCAAGGCCGATGTACTTGCCGTTGCCGACATTCTTGAAGGTCCAGCCGGAGGTGGCGTTGCCGCCGACCGTCCAGGTGATGGCGTTGGTGTCAACGGAGGAGCCGATGGTCAGCGTGTTGTCGGAATTGACGGTGATGCCGACCGCGGTGAGGTAATGGCTGTTGGAGTACACGGTGTTGCCCACGGCGTAATTGCCGATGGCGATGATGTACTGACCGCCGGCCACGGGAGCCGAGACCTGGGTATAGCCGGTGAAGGCGGTAACGGTGATGGTCGCGGTCTTGGTATAGGTGGTGGAGGTGCTGTTGTCCTTGACCTTTACGGTGAGGGTGGCGGTGCCGGCGGCCTTACCGGTGACTACGCCGGAGGAGCTGACGGTGGCAACGCTGGTATTGGAGCTTGCGTAAGAGGTGATGGTGTAATCGGCGGTGCTGGGGTTGACCGTGACGGCAACGTTCGCGGTGCCGCCGACCTTGACGGAGACGTTAGCTACGCTTACGGAGCTGATGGGGTCGGGAGTACTGGAGCCGAAGAGCGTCCAGTCGCAGTAAACGGTCTGTGCGCCGTCGGGGTTGGAGGGATACGCATCCACGGGAGAAACGAGGATGGGGTACGCATCGCCGCCGGAGACGGGATCGGGCACGCCGTAGGTGTTCTTCATGACCTTAAGGGCGTTGGCGACGGTGGAGCCGTTCTTCATCTCGGTCCAGAACTTGGCCTCGTACTTATAGTCGCCGGTGAAGGATACGGACTGGGAATAGCCGTAAACGCAGGCGGCGCCGGCAGCGAGCAGAGCGTTGGCCGTGGTGCCCTTGCCCTCTTTCTTCATGCCTTCGCAGATAGCCATCCAGACTATGCAGTTGGACAGGGTGCCGGAAGCGTGGTTCTGAATGTAACGGCCGTCGATGCCGTAGAAGGAACCGCCGTTGTAGGCCCAGCCGTTGTTGTAGTCGGTGGTGGTAAGGCCGGTGGAGCTGGTAAGGTCAAGATAGGAAGTCTGCTTGGAGCTTATGCAGTTGCCGTGGGAGTCATAAATGACGACGGCCTTATTGGTGTAGTTGGACGCGATGTTGGGACCGGTGGCATTGCTGTTGGTAAGCTGGGTGCAGGTGCCGCCGGTGGCGTTGGCGATGGAGGTCGCCTCGTTCTTATACTGGTCGGTGAAGCTGGAGTCGGAGCTGTAATACGGGCCGACGAGCAGAACGTTCTTGCAGCCGTTGGTGGGGCAGTTGCCCTTGTAGGAATTTACCCTGGCGACCGTTTCGGCAGCGGTGGCGGCAAGGTTGGCGTTGGTCATCTTGGCGGGAGCCTTCGTAAAGTTCCTTACGCGGTAGTTGTAACCGCCGACCATGCCGTTGGTGGTGAAGGAGAACTCGTTCTCGTCAAAGTCGCTGATGCTGCCTTTGTCGATAAGGGGGCAGTTGAGCGCCGCCTTATAAACGGCGTAGGTGGTCTCGGCGCGATTGGCGCCCTTTGCCATCATCTCGGCCTCTACGGCGTCGAGGACGGCCCATACGTCAGACCAGCGCTTCATACCGCGGGCCTCGTTGGCGTTGTACACGGCCCGTTCGGCAATGGACGCTACCGGCAGGACTGCCAGTATCATCAGCACGGCTACGAGAGCGCATACGATCTTCTTCATACTCATATAGTTTCCTCCTGAATATATTGCGAAAGGCTGGGCCTTTCAAAAATCCTTGTATATTATACCGCTGAGTCGATATATTGTCCATACGGATAAAAAATATATTTACACAGCATTAAGCGAAGTGTTCATAAAATTGACGCATTTTGGGCCCGCAGGCCCGTTTTAAGCGGTTTTTCGTCCCTTTTACGGACTTTAGAAGTGAAAATGCGCCTTTCATGCTGTATACTATCCGGAGGAACGCCCGCCGATAGTATACCGCAAAACGCTGCGCACCGGCGCGCTTTGCGGTATATTTTTCATTGGTTTTCAGGCGTTTTTATATGCGCAGAAGGAGTGGTTTTTCGACAAAGGTTCCGCTCCCGCGCGGGGCGCCGGCATGCTATAATCCGGGTATGAGGAGAGGTTTTTTCAAGCTGTGCGCGGGGCGGGCGGCCGAGCCGTGGGTAACGCTATGCCTTGCCGCGGCTGCGGCGCTGACGCTTCTTTGCGCGCGGGGAGGCGGCGCGGCGCGCTCACCCGTCAGCGCGGCGGCTGCGGAGCCTTTTGCCATTGCGTTTGCGGAGGAGGAGCTTTATTGCGGGGGCTACCGTCTGCTGAGGCAGGATCCGGACGAGGACGCGCGGCGGGCGCTGGAGGACGCGCTTTTCAAGTACCCCGACGGATTCTTCGACACGATAGCCGAGCGCGCGGGAGGTCTGCGGTTTTTGCTTTGCGGCGGGATACGGGGCGTTTCCCCCGAATGCCGCGCTGCTCCCCCGGCGCTGACGGCGGCGGGCGAGGACGGGGTGACGCTCGTTTTCGACTGCTCGGAGGGCGTGAAGTTTTACACGGTCTGTCACGAGGTCTGCCACGCGGCGGACGCGGCGCTTCAAATACCCGACTCCGAATGGTATGCGCTGCAGCCGCCGGGGTTCCGCTTTTTGGGGCGCTATACGGATGAAAAAGGCCGTCCCGCTGAGGACGGCGACGGTATGTGCTTCACCCCGCAGGGCGAGGGCGAGCCGTATTTTGTGAACGCCTACGCAAAGACCTTCCCCTCCGAGGACCGCGCCGTGCTGTTTGAAACGCTGATGCGCGCGGGGCCGGACGCGGGCTATCTGCACAGCCCGCATATAATAAGGAAGCTTACGGCGTACTGCGCGCTGCTTCGGGCGGGGCTCGACCCGGACGGGCGCTGGGATCAGCCGTTTTGGGAGGCCAGGCTTTACGAGGTGCTCAAGGCGGAGAGGCATGACCGTTAGCGCCCCATACCGTCGGAAACGCTCAAAGTTTTCCGGCGCGGTGCAAGGTCAAGCGTTAAAAAAAATTTATCAGGCTGCAAAACGGAGCGTCCCAAAGGGACGCTCCGTCGTTCACTTTATTTCAGTGCTTATTGTGAATTACACAATGCCCTGAGCCATCATGGCGTCGGCGACCTTCTTGAAGCCGGCAAGGTTGGCGCCCGCTACGAGGTTGTAGCCGAGGCCCGCCTCTTCAGCGGCTTCCATGGAGTTCTTGTGGATGTTCTTCATGATGGTGACGAGCTTCTGGTCGACTTCCTCAGCGCTCCAGGCAAGACGCTCGGAGTTCTGGCTCATCTCAAGACCGGAAACGGCAACGCCGCCCGCGTTGACAGCCTTGGAGGGCGCAACGATCATGCCGGGCTGCTTCATCATGTGGAAGAGCGCCTCGTTGG
>JAEEGL015727285.1_pt1 | contig 12450 bp, 7 predicted proteins | sample 9134231 | NCBI WGS metagenome assembly JAEEGL01 (sample SAMN16246548, study PRJNA631951) | gut metagenome | biome: gut microbiome; feature: rumen; material: fiber-attached | host: Bos | place: Iran: Karaj | collected 2018-10 | reverse complement strand
TCAAAGAATATGACTTCCCTGTCACAGCCATTTGGACAATCCTCGCCAAACCGTTCAAAACACCCCAAAAATATGCCGCCAGGCTTGAGCACGCGACTGAATTCACGGACCGTATCTTCAATTTGTTCAATATATTCAAGACATCCCAGCGCGACGACGCCGTCGAACTGTCCGTCATCAAACGGAAGAGGGTCGCTCAAATCGTGGTTCAGATAGGGAATATTCTCCGATCTGTCCGCCGCATGAAAGCACATTTCCGGCGAAATATCGAGCCCGTAAGGCTTTGCGCCCTGGGCCTGAAACCAACGGCAGCATTCACCGGTTCCGCAGCCGGCATCGAGGATTTTCAAGCCCTCGAGGCTTCCTTTAAAGGCATCGCGAATGTGTACAAAGGGATCCCAGGCGAGTTCTTCGCGCATGGATTCGTAGTCTTCGGCGAGTTCATCGAAAAGGGTTTGTGGTGTATCGGGCATATTTTTAGGGGGATTGCTGGTGCGCGGCTATTGGCTTTGCCAATACGCCCGCGCTGTGCGATGGCTATGGCCTGCCGGCCATACGCCATCGCCTCTTTTTTGAATAAAAACAAGCAAAAAAAAGCTCCTCACAAAGAGGAGCTTTTCAATTCAAACCGGAAAATCCGGATGAAATTACTTCAACGCATTCTCGGAAACTTTGAAGCTCAGGATACCTTTGTTGGTATCATTGGCTTCCAACTGACCAACCTCTTTCCAGCTGCCATCAGCGCCACTGATGGAAACAGAAACTTTAATCGGTTCAGTCAAAGCTTTCTGGGCTTTACCATCGCTGGTGTTCTGAAGATCGCAGGCACCAACTTCGAGGACGTCGATTGTGTCATTGGCTTCGATAGCTTCACTCATCTGAAGAGCAATGTAACCACCCTGACCACCGAGGGAAACGTAAGGATGATCTGTATGGGCGCTGTCGGTATAGTAAACACATTTACCGTCTTTATTGGGATATGCAGTGAAGGAATCAGGTTTGCCAACGGCTTTATTAGGATCGGTAGCAATGGGTTTGGATTCATCATAACGCTCACCAGCTTTCAAACCGTCAGAACGCTGATAACCAACAACGCTTGCTGCATAGGAAACGGCACCAGTGCTGGTTTTGGTCAAAACGACAGCGTCGATGTCAGCACCTGGATCGTCTTTGTGGCATTTCTTTGTGGTTTTGTCTAATTCGCAAACAGGCGACATATCGTCGATGCGGACATATTTGAACTCATCTGCTGTTTTGGGGGAGCAGACTTTGTCTTTGCAAACCATACCGTTTTCGCAATCGGTGTCGGCATTGCAGCTCTTAACAGTGCCAACGATGCAGGTTGCATAACCGCCTTCGGCTTGCATGGTCATACCAGCGTCGCAAGCAGCTCTTGCACCACAAAGATGCAGGCTTTCAACGCAAACAGGATGAGCAGCATCAGCCTGGCAGTCTGTCTGGCAAGCGGAGCAGAACATGTCACCAACTTCGACACTGTCTGTGTCATCATTTCCACCGGCTGAAGCGACTAATGCTTCAATGCAAAACTCGCCATCTGCGCAGTCATCATTCGTCTCGCAGTCATTTGAACAACCGGTGAAAGCAAAACCAACCAAAGCAAGAGCACTCAGGATCCAAAGAGACTTTTTCATGGAAACCTCCAAAAAAGTGTTAAATTAACCGTGCTGTAAAGCACTCAAACAAAAATCCAATCCGTTGGCTTGTCAGTTCAAAGCCAAGTTGGAATATAGCAAATGGTATGCCGTTTGTAAATATTTGAGGTTTTTTATCCCAAATGTCCAGAATACACGGCATTCAGGGATGCTTATAGTGAATTTGTTTAAAATTACAAGAGATTACATTCGGATCTTTCTGACGCACTGCAAAAAAAAAGTGGATAAACGACGTATCAGATCCAGCGCCATGAACCCCAAATGCCACACCTGTTAAAAAAATGGTTATGTTTAACCAGCGGGGATATGGGATGAGTCGGAAGTTGGAAGTTAAGCAATCACCAAGTTCTTTGCTAAATCATCTGGTAATTGCTGACCACTTCTAAAAGCTATAAGCTATAAGCTATAAGCTCACTCCAAGAACCAAGCTTCAAGCCCTGAATTGCAAATGTTCACGAGCAAAATATCCACACTCGTATAATAAAGCCAAAAAAATCGTACATCAAAGTGAAACAATTGCACCTCGATGGCATCATCAGAATGAAGGAATGGTCCTTCCATGTGTGAGGTGCTGTATGTATCCATCCGGTTTTATCTGACGGTTATTTTCCCCGACATAATGTACGGACAGCCGAGGGGAGGTTTACGGCATATGATTTTCGGACGCGGAACATGATGCTGAAGTGCTGTGCATGCCGGGCACATCATGATGCTTTTTTTTTACGGCGTTTAACGCCGGAAAGGGGGCAGTGTGCAAATTCGCTGGAAGTTTTGGGTTGGACGGCGAGTCGGCGGGCGGGAAGGGAGCGTGAGGTAACCCTTAAGTTACCTCAAATATTATTCAGAGATAGTGTATGCTACATGTAGGTCTGCTATCTTTATAATGCATATATAAAGATAATCCAGCTCTGTTAAGCGAATGTGAATATAGGAACAAAAGAGGTGCAATATGCTTGGACGCTGTCTGGAAACCACGGAGAATAGTGGTCGGCAGAGACGTTCCGTCGAATGTCTCTGTTATTTCAATGCATCATTGAGTTTTGCTGACAGATTTTTGCATGTAGCGGCATAATCAGTTCCCGTCAGGTCGGATTCACAGACGGCAACAAGCTTCATGACGGCAGCATCGTATTCGGTCATTGCCGAATTGAAGACATCCACATCGCCCTGGCGATTCAGGCGAATTGCAGCTTCGCGGGCCCGTTTGAAAAATCGATAGGCAACCTGAACGGGTTCGAGGTACCAGTCATAAATACCGCGCAGCTGCTCCATTTTTTTTGCTTCGGCCAGAATCGTTTTGCACGTCGATTCGTGGCTGTCAGATGCCTTAAAGAACATTTCGCCGGATTTTGACAGAATTTTAATGCCTTCGTAAAGCTGGGTCAGGTAGGCTTCTTCCGTCAGATTCTGTTCTGTCAGCAAAGAAGACAGCCCCCGCGATTCTTCGACTGCAGCAGTAACTTCCTGTTGCAGATTTTGACACGAATCGACGGTGTCGAATGATTGCGCAAGAACCGTTGATGGCAAAAATAACAGGGCAAGTGTAGGGATGATGCGTGCTTTCATAGGTACAGGTTTGTGATATGGTGTTGATATTTCTGTAAAAGTCGTGATTGTCAGATGTAGAGCGCGGGCTCGATGATACCGAGATCGTTGAAGACTTTGAGGAATGAATTCTTTGCGGCAAATTTTGCCGCATGAATCCAGACGTTTTTGAGTGTAGAATCGGGCTCTTCGGCTTCTTCGTCCTGTGTGTTCCGGGAACTGAGAACGTGCATCATATCGGCGATGGGTCGCAGCTGTGCACAAAAATCGTCCCAGGCGAGTGTAAGTGCATTGAGTGAAAGTCGAAGATCATTTCGGGTTTGGAAGTTTTCGTCTGCTTTTTTGAGCCACTCAAAACGAAGACCATCTTCGAGCAGGATTTGTTGCAGTGTTCGAGCGAGTATTTCTTTGGGGGGCATGCGCGATGCACAGTCCTCTGGCGAAATCTCGAGGGATTCGAGTTCGAGTGCTGCGTCGAAAATACTGGCCATGATTTGGGCGTGATCCGTGATGCTGTATGACGGGAAATCCGCGCCATCATTCAGGTATTCCATGACCGTGCAGAACGATCCGGAGGGCATGAGCCTTGCAGCTGCTGCGCGCCACATATAGGCTTCACAGAGTTCCGCCAGATCGTCTTCGGTGAGCTTTCCCTGGGGAAGACGGGGTGGAACGGCTTCATGGATGGCTTCGGAGACTCCGGCTGGAATGGGCGAACCCATGGCTTTGGCAACGGCGATATCGGCACTCAGAGCATACGTGTCGATTTCAAGTTCGAGCGATTTTTCGCGGCCATCGCCGTGCAGCTGCTGCATAATGGCATTCAGATCGAAAAATAGCGCGTCTGCGGTTGGGCGATTCTCTCCGCACGAATTCAACACATCCTGCCGGGGAAGCTCATGGAGCAGTGCGCAGCACGCAATGTCCAGGAATGCTGCGCGATCACGGACGGCTTCGAACAGATCGTGGGTTCCGAGTGCGGCAATGCCGACGATCCCAGAAAGAGCTCCATCCGCAAGAGATTCCTCAATTTGCGTGCTGTAGGGAACGCCGGCCGTTTTGACGCATAAACAATATTCCGTCTCGCAGCCGTGGGCTTTGAGTGAAGGAATGAGCGTTCTTTCGGCATATTCGCGCCAATAGGCTTCCGTAACGATGAGGATTCGTCCTTCGGGAAATATCTGCTGCAGGTAGGCATCCAGATGCGAAGTGATCTCTGCTTCGTAAGCAATGAGGGTGATGGCTTTTGGGGATATATATTTTTGGAGGAAATCTGCGATTTGCATGGTTTTCTGCCCCTGGAATGGTGCGGCGGTGTATTGGCATGGCCAATAACCGCCGCCAAAGCGAGCGTATGGCGGTACGACCGCCATAGCGAAGCCCCAAAAGCATACCTTGCCTGAATTTAATTGTCTATAAGCCAAGTATTCCATTGGAGCGGAAAAGGCGGAGGCCATGCAGATTCCCGTCCAAGCAGCCAGATTTGGCCAAATGTAAAGGGATCCGGCCACTGCCATTCGCTCGTAGCCAGCGAATCGTACGGCCTGTCGGAATGGATATCGTGCTGGCGCGCAGTAAATCCAAGGCCGAGTGAACGATCGAACTGAAGCATGTTCTCGGCCTGATAAAACTTCGAGGGGATATAAATATCTACGCGGTATCCGCCGGCGTGGTGCTGAACTGAGATTTCGGGCATGGTATGCCAGTTGTTGCGGGTCGGTGCCATGGGGACGATGCATCCTCCCGGCAGAACGGCGAGTCCGAATATGTCGGAATCGATGGAATGTCGGTAGGGTTCGTTCTGGTACTCCTTCTCGTATTCGAGCATCCATGACTGAGGGGAATCTCGCTTGATATTCAGGGATGGGTTGAGATCGAACCAGAGTTCGAGGTGATCCGACTGCTGGACGGAGATTTGATCCGAGCACGAACTGGTGTATTCCAGGTCTTCGTCGGTCAGGACAAAAGACATGTGGATGCCGGAGGAATTCCAGCGAATATCATAGCGAATGGGGGGGTGATCTGTGGATGGAAAAGCCGCACTCTGTGTCGGTGTCAGGGGGTGTGGGCTCGCCGAAAGCGTTTCATCCAAGGGCGCAAAAATCATGGCATATTCGTTTTGCCGGCGAAGCGCCGGCATGAACGGGCCATCGGGAAGGCGCTCGTAGCTGCGAGATGCCAGTTTCGTTTTGAAATCAAACCGGTTGGTTTGGGAGGAATGCGCTTTGGCCTCTGATGTCGTGACGGAATGCGCCTGAACGCCAGGAATCCAGCTCGGAGAAAAGAGAAGATCGTGGCATTCAACGACATCCCAGGATGCAATTTTCCAGTCCTCGCAAAATGTAAAGCCGGCTTTTTTGTCGGCGGCAATGCGTTGAAAATACTGCTGCTGGCTGGAGTCATCCCGTACAATCTGTGATTTTTCGTACCGCAGAACAGGATTGAACTGTTCATCGACAGAGTAAACGCCCAGGACGATTTGAGTCCTGTTTTTGGCATCCGTCTTTTGGGATAGCGTCACGATGTCGAGTTTGCCATCTCCATCCGCGTCAGCAAAGATGTAGTCGATGAGTTTGAGCCTGCGTTCCCGGATGCGGTTCTGAAGGCGAATGCTGGCTTTGATGTGAAACATGGAGACATTTCGCAGCGCAGCAATGTCGTCGAAAGACAGATTTTTGTGGTATTGGGGGAGCGTCACTTTCCTGTCGGGTGCTGCCGGACGATGGGCGGTTCTGACAGTCCTTTTGGGAAGAAAAGCCGTCTGTTCCTGTTCGGGAAAATGCAGGTGCTTTCTCAGTTCTGGCGCGTTTCTGGGGTAATGCTCGTCAGCAAAGCCGATGACAGCAGGTTCGATGAGCGCATATTCTTTTTCGGGTGCGGCGAGGAGTTGTGCGGGAAAAAGAAAGAAAAGGGAGACGGACAGAACGAGGCGCACATGGCAATTCATATCAAAACAACACAGGGCAATTGGGGGACAAAACGAAGCCGTCTATGTCTATCCCAGCTGTGTGTGTCGGGCAAATTTCAATAGTGGTTGTTGAATGGTTGTTGGTTCTGACGTCCCTTCAGGGCTTTGGCAGTTTACGCCCCTGCGGGGCATGTCTGATTTTGTTTTGTACAGGCGTGCGAATCGCACGTCTGTAAGAACCAACAACTAACCACTAAAATTACGATTCCCTGATGAGTTCGACAGCTCCGTCGATATCGTTGGAAACATTGCGCAGATTCTGCAAATCGTCCGGTCGTTCGATGGCTTCTCCACCGCGTTTGAGGAGTGTGACGGCGTAACTTGAAATGGGATCCGGAAGTGACATGGTCTGTACGAGATCCCGCAGTGCCTGCATGCTCGAACGAATGTGGGCAATGAGATTCCTGGCTTCTTCGCCGTTTTTCTCGCTGACCAGATAATCGGCATTTTCGATCATCATGGCCTGAATTTCTTCCGGAGTCAGGTTCGAAGACCGTGAAACGGAGACCATGTGTTCCTTTTTGGTCTTGAGGTCACGGGCTGTGACATTGACAATGCCGTCGGCATCGACGTCAAACGTGATCTCAACATCGACGGTACCTGCCGGAGCTGGTTCGATCCCCGAAAATGTGAATTCGGCCAGAACCTGATTTTCGGCAGCGGCTGTATGTTCTCCCTGCAGCACGATGATTCTGAGCGATGTCTGGTTATCGAAGGATGTCGTGAACACGGTGCTGTTTGAGCAGGGAATCGTCGTGTTTTTGTGTGTAATGACGTGGAATTTTCCACCATGAATGGCGATGCCCAGATCGAGTGGAGTAACATCGAGCAGCACATGCTGCATTTCGGAATGCAGGAGCTCGTCGGCCTGAATGGCTGCGCCGACCGCAACGACTTCGTCCGGATTGATATTTTTTGCCGGCTGGGTCTGGAAGAATTCGCTGACAGCCATCTGTACGAGCGGCATACGGGTCATGCCGCCGACCAGCACGACTTCGTCGATGTCCTTTTGCGTTACGTTGGCATCCATCATGGCAACCTGACAAATCTTGAGCGTGCGCTTAATTAGGTCGATGACGAGATTCTCGAATTCATCGCGCGTGAGAATGGCATTCAAATGCAGGGCTGAACCATCACTTGCTGTTTGAATAAACGGAAGGTTGATCTCTGTCGTGGTGAGTTCTGTCAGATCACATTTGGCTTTTTCGGCAGCAATCTTGAGTCGCTGCATGGCCATGGGATCCTTGCGCAAATCGACATTATTTTCGCGGGCAAAATTGAGTACCAGATGCTCGATGATTCGGTTATCAAAATCTTCACCGCCCAGGAATGTATCACCAGTCGTCGAAAGAACTGTAAAAACACCATCATCTATCGAAAGGATAGAAATATCAAACGTACCGCCGCCGAGATCGAATACGGCGATGGTTTGCTTTTTCTGGCTCTGGGTTCCATAGGCAATGGCGGCTGCTGTCGGTTCGTTGATGATGCGCATGACATCGAGTCCGGCAATCTTGCCGGCATCGATCGTGGCCTGCCTCTGCGCATCATTGAAATACGCCGGAACCGTGATGATTGCTTCGTTGATCCTCTCGCCGATATAGTCTTCGGCAACCTGACGAAGTTCACTCAAAACCATCGCTGAAATCTCGGGCAAAGAATAAACCCTGTCCTTCATCTTGACGCGCACGTCATTATGAGGGCCTTCGCAGATTTCGAACGGGAATGTATTCATGCACTCCTGAACCTCAGGATCATCAATGCTTCTGCCGATTAGACGCTTGGTCGAATAAACCGTGTTGGTCGCATTCGTGATTGCCTGCCTTTTTGCCAGTTGGCCAATCAGACGCTTTCCGGATTCGGATATCGCAACGATAGAGGGCGTCGTTTTGTATCCCGCCTTGTTTGCAATAATGAGAGGCTTTCCGTGTTCAACAATTGCTACGCATGAGTTTGTCGTACCTAGGTCAATACCAAGAGCGTAATCCGTCATAATGATTCCTGAAATTATCGAGATTGCAGGGTCGTGTATGCATTGGTCACTGCCTTAAATATTGCAGCAATTCTCGGAGCAAACGGTCCTGTATTTTTTCTGAAATATCTGTCTGGATGAAACTGCTTGGTCCGAAGCAGGTATGCCTGCTTAATTGCTGCCTTGTCTCGTTGGCCTTCCGGGAGTCCAAGCAGATCATAGGGAGAAAATGATGCCAAATTGTCATGAATAAACTCGATAAATGCCTGCACTTCTACGGGAATATCGAGATTTTTATCGGTCAGAGTCGGTTCAAAACGGCGAAATGTAGTAAAAAATTTCGGCGGCAGATATTGCGCACATACCTCGTCAGAATAACCACTTACGGTGGGTTCAAGCGAAACTGATGCCGTATTCCTCAGGGCATTCAGACTGCTTCGACTCAGATTCGGATTCCTGGAAATATCGCGTGATCCTGTGCCTTGACCGGATAGGTTCGTATACGAATATGATCCTTTTGACGCAGTCTGATTCGGAGAATTCCAGGTCAGAATCCCCAATAAGCGCAAATGAATGTAGGCCGCTGCCAGATCTTCCCGGTTCGTTGGTACAATTTGAAGCATCTCATCAAATGTGCGCAGGCCATCCGTAAAATCAAGCACTACCCAGTCCAGGGATGTCAGTTGGCTGTAGTCAGGTGATTTGACAGAACAACGACGCGCGACGACATGTGCGTCTATATGTAAATTACCTGCCATCTCTTTCCTTCCAAACCATTGATATTCCACGCATCTTTCGCAGATGCCAGTCCTCCCCCTATCTTTGCATCTTTTATATGAAAATATCAAATTTTTAACTTCCGGAATGAATGAGGTTTCATAAAATGATTGAGCGAGAGATGATGCGAGACGTGTCACTGATGTGGTTTTATGCGATAAAATGAGAATAGGAATGATTCCTATTCTCATTCGCAGTTCAAAAAAATATCAGAATTCAGATCGGGCGTTCACGCCCCGAAGAGGCGTGTCTGATTTAATTACGCATTAACCCAATAACAATCTGTACTCGTGTCGCGACACGTCTCTGCACATTACGCATTGCGCATTGCGCATTAACCCAATAACAATCTGTACAGACGTGTCGCGACACGTCTCTACGCATTACGCATTAACCCAATAACAATCTTTACTTTATATTCCTGCACAACACTGCTAAAGATGATAATGTAGGTTAAAGGCACACTTTTGCCTCGTGTCGTATGATTAAGAACGAAGGACTCATGTTTGGAAAAAGTCCTTTTGGGAAAGGAGAATTATGAGCGAAAAAGGTTCAATCAGGTCGATTAAACCGGCTTTCTGGCTGGCCAATGCCCAGGAAGCTTGCGAAAGACTTGCGTATTTTGGCATTCGCGCCGTTCTGCCGCTGATGATGGTTTCGGTCGGTACGGGCGGACTCGGACTGAGTATGGCCGAAAAGGGCATGATTTATGGCGTTTGGGCACTGATTCAGTGCCTCGTTCCCATGGTTTCCGGCGGGTTCAGTGAATCGTTCGGTTACAAAAAATCCCTCATCGTCGCATTTACCATCAATACGCTCGGCTATCTCCTCATGGCCAACGTCCTCAATGTCGTGACGCTTCTGACGGGCTCTGAAGTGCTCAATACAACATGGAATTTCAGGGTCATGATGGTTGCCGGATGCACGATCGGTCTGGGTACGGCTATCTTTAAACCCCCTGTTCAGGGCATCGTGGCCAAATCCCTGAATGACAAAAACTCCGGCCTCGGTTTCGGCATCTTTTACTGGGTCGTCAACGTCGGCGGATTCCTCGCTCCGATGCTCGCTTCTTCGCTTCGCGGCAATGAACAGCATCCGACCTGGCACTATGTCTTTTATGGTGCGGCATTCGTAACGCTGTTCAACCTCGTCATTACCCTCCTCTTCTTTAAGGATCCGGTCAAAGAAGCGGATGATGCGGATGCCAAAGATTCCAGGGATGCTGTCGAAAACAAAACGGAAAAGTCGCTCGTGGATGCCGATAAAGACAGTGATTCGGATGCAGTTTTTGCAGCCGAAAAAAGCGGCGAAGCTGCAGAAGTTCTGGCAGCAGAAAAGACGGACGATGTCGAAACTCCCGCGAAGAAGCCCAAAAAATCTGCGCTGGGGGTATTCTTCGAGACGCTTGGCATTCTCTGGAACGACAAGCTCATGCTGTTCTTTTTGCTCATTGTTTCGGGATTCTGGCTCATGTTTATGCAGCTCTGGGATTTGCTCCCCAACTTCCTGGATGAATGGGTCGATCGTCGTTCCGTTGGTATGTTTCTGCAGAATATCCCCCTGGTCAGGAGCGCGGACTGGTACGAGCCAAATGGCGCTCTCAAACCCGAAATGATCATCAATATCGATTCGGCTGCCATCATTCTCTTTGTTGTGCCGCTTTCGGCGCTGTTCGCCCGTTATAAAATGATAACCGCCCTCATCCTGGGCATGGTCATTTCGGTGATTGGCTTCGTGATGAGCGGTCTTTCGATGAGCGGCGGCCTGGCCTGCCTCGCCATCTTCATCTTTGCCATCGGCGAAATCATCTGTTCGCCAAAATTCAGCGAATACATCGGCATGACGGCCCCGAAAGACAAAAAAGCCATCTATATGGGCTTTTCGAATATCCCGTTCGCAGTGGGCTGGGCCGTCGGCAACTTCCTTTCGGGTCCGCTCTATCAGGTGTTTTCTTCAAAACTCGCCATCGGCCGCCAGTGGCTGCGTGCCCATAATGTGACCATGGTTCCCGCTTCTGAACTCGATATCAACAATGCCCAGCAGTTCCTGATGAATGAACGCGGAATGGCACAGTCCGAACTGCCCGAACTCATCAAAACGAGCGGCAAAAGCCTCGAAGAACTCCAGAATCTCCTGTCGCAGCACGATCTTTCGCTTTCGTCATCATGCATGGACAAGATGAAAGAGGGCTTGCTCAAAACCGCAGAAGACCTGGATGTCTGTCAGATCGCAGAAGCCAAGAAGCTGCTTTCGGGCCAGGATCTGCAGCATCTGATGCAAGTCATTCAGAGCAATAAAGTGACCGAAGTTCCCGTCGATTACTGCAATATCGATTGCGTGATGAGCCATGTTCAGACGGCAGCAGGTTCTGCGGACAGCTTCGCCGCAACAGAAGTCCTCTGGGAAGCTTCAAATCCATGGATGGTCTGGATTATCCTCGGTGCCATCGGCGTCGTTTCCATGGTTGGCATGATCGGATTCTATTTCAAGAGCGGTATGGCCAAACACGATGATGAGCTTCAGGCTCAGGCCAAAGCTGAAGATTCCGATATCGAATCTGAGGAAGTTGAGAAGGTTTTGTAATGGGTTGGGGGCTCATCTATGCACGGCGGTAAACCGCCGCGCATACGATTCGCGAAAAGGCCTATGCCTGGCGGCATACGGCCTTTTTTTGATTCTTAATCCAACATTCCCGGGAAAGTTGAGTTAAAAACCTGCAATTTGGGAATGAAAGAGACGTGCGGATCGCACGTCTGCTAATCGTTATCAATTTTGCCATCGCAATTGCGGTCTATACCGTCCGAATCCTGTGGAGCATAATTGGGTATTTCATATACTCCTATCGGGCATCGGCCTTCCGGATTGCTGTCCTTGACGATTTTGCCGTCGACAAGGATGCCATGGGTTAACTTGTTATCCTCGCAAATCTGGACGCCGAGTGCTGCTGCAGAACAAACGCTATTGTCATAATTGCGATAATCGCCGGCTCCCCAACAAGGAAATACAATTCTCTCACAAAGTAATGTGTCTTTTTTACAATCTGCATCCTTTGGGCAAGTGCCGTCGACACATCCATCTCCATTGTTGTCGCGGCTATCGCAGATTTCATTGGCACCGGGATAAACCAGGGGATTGTTGTCATCGGGATCACTTGGAAAGGCATCCGAAAAGCCGCATTCATTATTATACTCACTGGATTTGGCAGAATAAAATCCGTCACCATCCTTGTCGAAGCAATGTGCGACTTTGTCAGAAGATATACATTGTCCCTCTCCTTTGATGATGACACATTCTTCCTTCTCAGGACAATCCTCGTCCGATTGACATACGGTTATGACGGGTTCGGTTGTACACGCATCGCCCTCACATGGAGGTTCTGGTTTTTCGCACGCATCGCCCTCACATGGAGGTTCTGGTTTTTCGCACGCATCGCCCTCACATGGAGGTTCTGGTTTTTCGCACGCATCGCCCTCACATGGAGGTTCTGGTTTTTCGCACGCATCGCCCTCACATGG
>JAEEGL013886141.1_pt1 | contig 12450 bp, 8 predicted proteins | sample 9134231 | NCBI WGS metagenome assembly JAEEGL01 (sample SAMN16246548, study PRJNA631951) | gut metagenome | biome: gut microbiome; feature: rumen; material: fiber-attached | host: Bos | place: Iran: Karaj | collected 2018-10 | reverse complement strand
TCGACCCTGAAGGGGTCGCCTCTCAGTAGCCGGGGGTACGCAGTACCCTCGGAAAGACAGATGCAAGTGACATCGACCCTGAAGGGGTCGCCTCTCAGTAGCCGGGGGTACGCAGTACCCTCGGAAAGACAGATGCAAGTGACATCGACCCTGAAGGGGTCGCCTCTCAGTAGCCGGGGGTACGCAGTACCCTCGGAAAGATGGATGCAAGTGACATCGACCCTGAAGGGGTCGCCCAACTATTCAGATGTTAGGAGCGCTTGAATACGGGGCGACCCCTTCAGGGTCGTTATCAATCCCTACCTTTTATCCGCAGGTCGTACCGACCTGCGGCTACTGAGAGGCGACCCCCTCAGGGTCGTTTTCAATCCCTACCTTTTATCCGCAGGTCGTACCGACCTGCGGCTACTGAGAGGAGACGCTTTCAGCGTCTTTTCAACGGCGGTACAAAGTTACGTATTACACGGTACCTAATATTTTTTGGCAATGATATAGTAGCTGACTCAGGGATTCTTCTCCGGCGGTAGCCGGGGAGGGGAGCGCCTACCGCCGGGGAGGGGAGCGCCTACCACTGGAAGATTATTGTCTGCGACGCTACGTGTAATATGCGCAAATGACACGTAAATGGGTCGTGAATCTTTTTCGACCAGACCTGTTATTTTCATCATCGTCACAAAAAACGGCGTGCGCATTTACTGAACCGCGCACGCCGTTTTAGAAAAAAGAATTCACGCGTGCGGAAAGTGATACCTTGTAGTAGAAGTTCTTGTCGCATGGGCCACAAGAGATAGCGTCCTCTCCAGTCATCTCACAATAAAACTGGTCAGTTCCCGAGGCGAGCACAAAGGGCATCGTGGTGATGTTCTGAGGCTGGCCGTTGCGGGTGAATTGGCGGGTCGTGAGCGCGCCCTGGTCAACAATTCTGCAAATTAGTTCCATAACATTTCGTTTTTTAGAGTCAATTGTAAGTTTTTTTTACTAGTTTCTTCGTTTGACTTGCCGCAAACGCCGCAAAATTTTCTACCCATTTTGCACCTCTGCGCGCTGTCCACGGGTGAGAATTTTGCGAAATTTTATTTTTATAAATATATATATTATAATATATATATTTATAAACACATAAGTTCAAACTTGCAAAATGGGTCGAAAATTTTGCGGCGTTTGCGGCAAGCAGCAAAAAACTCGGGTACAAAGGTAGAAAATACAATGCTAATGAAAAAACAAAAAATGTTAATTGGGCTATTTTTGCGATTTTTTTCGCGCGTGTGCGCTCAATTATATATGTACGTGAATCGCGCGGTTTCCCTGTAAATAGACCGGAAGTGCGCTCAGAAGTGCAAAAATTCCTGCCCAGCACAAGCAGAGTCGATGTTGACAGTGATTCGGGTAGAATCGTCGGGTTCAGCCGAAAAATGGCGGGTTTCAGAAGATGGGGCAGGTTCGTTGCTCGACATTGCGGCGGTCAAAAGCGGTCATCAGGACTACAGCTATGGCGTGACGCTTCATCGCTGCAAAGTAAAGAAAAATTACTGAACTACAAATTTTTGCACACTCCTGAAGGAAGTGTGCAAAAACGAGGTATACCTAGGGTGTATTTTAGGTGTCAAATCTCTCAAAACCCCAGCGTTTTCGGCTGCTGCCGCAAACGCCGCAAACGCCGCAAAACTTTGTGGGTGTTTTTACCCGAGGGCATTCACTCTGGCTCACTCTCCGAGGTGATATCCTCTATCTGGTCAATAATCTCCTGATACTGGTGCTGGGTCTTGAGGTGTGTCCTGAAGCCAAAGAAGCTGCCGAGGATGCCGCCGATGCATCCGCCCCAGAAGAGGGGGTTGGTATAGTCGTGTTCCAGTTTCCAGGCTTCGTACATGAACCATCCGAGCCAGAGGATGATGGCGGGGATGCCGATGAGCAGCCAGTCGCAGTCGAACTTCTTGGCGCTGGCCACCTTCTTGCGGGCCTCCACCAGACTGTGGCTCATCAACCCCGGGTCGCTGATTTTGCGGCTGTTGTAGAAGGTGGCTCCGACACAGACAAGCATGAAGATGCTTGTGCCAATCCAGAAAGCTGTGGAGAAGCCGGACAGCATGATGAAAGCCCAGTAGCCGTAGGGAATCATCAGCACGCCGAGGGCCATGAGGATGTAGTAACGGCGGGTGATGGTAATCACCTCTTTCTTCATCGAACGGCGCATGAGGTGGTCGTTCACTATCTGCTGCTCGTTGAGCTTATTCTTGAGCATGGTCATCTGCTGACGCATGTTCTCCATTTCGAAATCATTGTTCATCATGGGTGGGTAAGTTTTAATCGTTTGACATTTTTTTCAACTGTTCTCTGATTCTGAACAGACGGACGCTGACATTCTTGGCAGAGATACCGACAATCTGGCCTATCTCGTCGTAGGGGAGATTCTCCAGCCAAAGCAGGACAATGGCACGGTCGAAGGGCTGCAGCTTGGAGATGCGCTTGTGGAGCATGTCCACCTGGCGTGTGTCTTCGTCGCGGTCTGCAAAGAGGTTGATGTCCATCGTCAGCCGGACTTCTGCCGCTCGCTTCTTCTTCCTGTCGAGAGAGATACAGGTGTTGAGGGCCACGCGATAGATCCACGTCCGGATGTCGCTGCGATGCTCGAAGCCCTCGAAGCCTTTCCAAAGATTGACTAGTACCTCCTGGAACAGGTCGTTCACCTCGTCGGCATCTTGCGAGAACATGTAGCACACGGTGTAGATGGTGCTCTTGTGCTCGGCAACGGTTTGCGCAAACTGTCTTTCTACTGATGCATTCATCGTCTTGTCTGTTTTTTTCTGAATCTTTTTGCCCATTAGACGCGACAAAGATACGAAAAACTACACGAACAGCAAACTTTTTTTTTCATTTGTGGCAATTATTCCAAAAAAAAAGCATAACTTTGTAGGCGAAATACTTATGCGCAGGCGTATGAAAAAGATGACAGCAAAATCGTTTCGGAGCGTGGTGGCCATCGTCGCCGTCAGTCTCCTCCCGTTTCACACTTCTCAGGCCCAGACCTTCGACTTCGACCTGACGAAGCCTCAACCCGTTTATAACCAACAGGATGGCTACGGCTACGACCTCCTGCCGGCTCCCGACGTGAGGAAACCTGCGGCGAGGCCTTTCTACTTCTCCGTGAGGGTGCCCGACGGCAACTATCGGGTGCGCATTGGGCTTGGAGGCGTGAAAGGGGGAAACACCACCGTGCGTGCCGAGGGGCGCCGACTGATGGCAGAACACATACTGACGGCGAAGAAGAAGGACACGCAGACCGTAGAGTTTGTGGTGAACAAGCGGTCGACACTCATCGAGGGCGACAGGCGGGTGAAAATCAAGGAGCGGGAGAAGGACTATCTGGCCTGGGACGACAAGCTGACGCTGGAGTTCAACGGGCCTCAGCCCGCAGTGAGCAGCATACACATCGAGCCGGCCGACGTTCCCACCGTCTACCTCTGCGGAAACTCTACCGTCGTCGACCAGAACTATGAGCCGTGGGCCTCGTGGGGACAGATGATTACCCGATGGCTTGGCCCAGGGGTGGCCGTCAGCAACCACGCCGAGAGCGGCCTCACCGCCCGCACCTTCATCGGCTCGTTCCGTCTGGACAAGATTCTGCAGACGCTGAGGAAGGGCGACTATGTCATGGTGGAGTTCGGCCATAACGACGAGAAAGAGCACCAGCCCGGCGACGGCGCATGGTACCACTACCAGTACCAGCTGAAGATATTCATCGACAAGGTGCGGGCCAAGGGAGCGGAGATAGTCTTCCTCACACCCACACAGCGACGGGCCTTCGACGACGACCAGAAGACGCTGAAAAACACTCACGGCGACTTCCCCGCCGCCATGAAGGAGGTGGCCAGCCGAGAGCATGTACCCCTCATCGACCTGAACGCAATGACGAAGACCTTCTTCGAGACCCTAGGCTTCGAGGACAGCAAGCGCGCGCTGGTGCACTATCCTGCCAATACCTTCCCCAACCAGACAAAAGCTCTGGCCGACAACACGCATTTCAATCCCTACGGCGCCTACGAGGTGGCAAAATGTGTGGTGATGGGCATGAAGCAACTCGGACTGCCGCTCGTACAATACCTGCGCCCCGACTGGCAGGACTTCGACCCCGCCCGTCCCGACGACTGGCGCACCTTCGAGTGGGCGCCATCGCCGATGACAGAAAACATGAAGCCGGACGGAAACTAGCGGCCTGCGGCCTAAATGATAAATGATAAATGATAAATGATAAATGCGGCCTGCGGCCTAAATGATAAATGATAAATGATAGGCAATAATATAGCTGTTGACCCAGGAATTCCTCTCCGGCGGTAGCCGCTCCCCTCTTGAACCCTGCCCTTACGGGGAGGGGCAGGGGTGGGGTCTGTAACTTTTTCCACGGAGAAAAAACAGCCGCTGGTAGATTCGTTGAAAGGATATTACCGACCTCACCCCTACCCCTACCATCGAGTGGAGGGGAGCGCCATGCGGAAAAGTAAATTCAGGTCAACTGATATATTGCTGCCAAATGATAAATGATAATGATAAACTTTGCAGATTGGTATGACGCAAAATAATGTATTAGCCGATAAGACCATTACGTTTGCTATAAGAATAGTGAATTGCTATAATTATCTTGTAGATACAAAAAAAGAATTTACTATGTCAAAACAGATGTTCAGAAGTGGAACGAGTATCGGTGCCAACGTTCATGAAGCAATCCAAGGACAAAGCCGAGCCGATTTTGTCAGCAAGATGAGCATATCGCTGAAAGAAGCAAGCGAAACCTCTTTTTGGCTGGTACTTCTTCACAAGACGCATTTTTTAACCACAAAGAATATCAATCACTCCGTCCTGACCTCGACGAAATAATCAGATTGCTTATCTCAACTATCAAAACCACAAAAAAGAACAGTCTATGAAACATTTTTTCTCTTTAAGGAGCATTCCCTCACTAATCAATAGGAGCATCCCCTCGCTAAGTTTATCATTTATCATTTTTCATTTATCATTTAGCCCCGCAGGGGCGCAATCCTGGCCTACCCCAACGGCAGAGGCTAAGCCCGGCACACGCTGGTGGTGGCTGGGCTCGGCAGTAGACAAGGAGAACCTGCAATGGAACCTGCAGGAATATGCCAAGCATGGCATCGGAGCCGTGGAGATTACGCCCATCTACGGCGTGCAGGGCAACGAGGCCAACAATATCCCCTACCTGAGCGACAAGTGGATGGAGATGCTGCGCTATACCCAGGAGCAATGCCGGCAGAGCGGCATTGAGCTGGACATGGCCACGGGCACAGGCTGGCCTTTCGGCGGGCCGTGGGTGCCACTGGAGGAGAGCGCCTGCAAGGTGCTGTTCGTCGACACGGCGTTTACCGGCAACAGCGTTGAAGGGCTGCGGCTCGAAGTGCCTGAACGCGACCGCAAGTACAGCCGTCTACAAAAGGTCATGGTCTATGGCGAAGACAAAGCCATAGACGTGACAGCGGCAGTAAGCGACGGACAGCTGACGTGGACTGCGCCCCAAGGCACCGGCGACAGCAGTAAATGGCGCGTCATAGCCGTCTTCGTCCGCTATGGCGTGATGAAGGTAAAGCGGGCTGCACCGGGTGGCGAGGGGCTGGTCATCGACCATTTCGACCGTCGGGCGGTGGCAAACTATCTACACCATATCGAGCAGGCTTTTGAACGCACCAAGACACCCTATCCGCATACCTTCTTCAACGACTCCTACGAAGTGAGCGACGCCACGTGGACACCTACGCTCTTCGAGGAGTTCGAGAAGCGCAGGGGGTATAAGCTGGAAGAGCACCTGCCTGAGCTGCTAGCAGGGCAGAGCACGCTCGTTGACTACCGCGAGACGCTGGGCGACCTCCTGCTGGAGAACTTCACCGAGCAATGGACGGCCTGGGCACACCGTCATGGCGCCATCACCCGCAACCAGGCACACGGCTCGCCCGCCAACCTCATCGACTGCTACGCCGCCGTCGACATCCCCGAAATCGAGGGCTTCGGACTCTCGGAGTTCGGCATCAAGGGCCTGCGCACCGACCCCGGCAAGACACGCAAGAACGACTCCGACTACTCCATGTTCAAGTACGCCCCGTCGGCAGCCCACGTCTGCGGCAAGCCCTACACCTCGAGCGAGACCTTCACCTGGCTGACGGAGCACTTCCGCACCTCGCTCTCGCAGTTGAAGCCCGACCTCGACCTGATGTTCTGCGCCGGCGTGAACCGCATGTTCTTCCACGGCACCTGCTATTCGCCCCGCAACGACGAATGGCCTGGCTGGAAGTTCTACGCCTCCATCGACATGTCGCCTACGAACACCATCTGGCGCGACGCCCCCTACTTTATGCAGTATGTGGAGCGCTGCCAGAGTTTCCTGCAGTGGGGCCAGCCCGACAACGACTTCCTCGTGCTGCTGCCCGTGCGCGACATGTGGAAGAAAAATCCCGGCAGGCTGCTCATGCAGTTCAGCATCCACGCCATGGGCAGCCTGGCACCTGAGTTCATCAAGACCATCCTCGACATCGACCGTGCCGGCTTCGACTGCGACTACATCTCCGAGCGACTGCTGATGGGCGTCAGCCTTCACGACGGCATGCTCGTCACTAAGGCCGGCACCCGCTACAAGGGACTGATCATCCCCGGCAGCGGCAACATGCCCGAAAAGGTGAAGCAACACATCGACCAGCTGAAAGCGCAGGGAGCACACATCTTCCGCAACGCCAGCGCCATCGAGCTGCAGAAAGCTGCCCGCCCCGAGTCCGTCAAGACCAAGTGCGGACTGAAAGCCATTCGCCGCAAGAACCCCACAGGCTACCACTACTTCATGGCTAACCTGACACCCGACGACATCGAGAGCATGGTGCCGCTGGCTGTAGACTTCAAGGATGCCGTGTGGTTCAATCCCCTGAACGGCGACATCATCCCCGCACAGTTCGGTGCCGACGGTCTACACATCAGTCTGCGCAGCGGAGAGTCGATGATTCTGCAGACCTTCGACAGCCTTCCCGCTGGAGCAGAGAAGGGAGCGACAACCGCCGACGCTCTAAGCCCAACACTCCGCTCCGAACTCCCCCTCAACGGCCCCTGGACGCTGACGTTCACCGGGGAGACGCCCAAGATAGGGAAGACCTACAACCTCGGCAAACTCCAGAGCTGGGAAACTATCGACGAGCAGACACGCACCGTGATGGGAACAGGCGTCTACACCACCCGCTTCCGTCTCACGAAAAAGGATCTGGGTGACGGCCGGTGGAAGATAGACCTGGGTGACGTCAGAGAGTCGGCCCGCGTCTACATCAACGGCCAGTTCATTGGCTGTGCGTGGAGCGTGCCTTTCATTCTCGACACGAAAAACACATTAAAAGAGGGCGACAATGAGCTGCGCATAGAAGTGACCAACCTGCCCGCCAACCGCATTGCTGACCTCGACCGCCGCGCTGTCCCCTGGCGCAAGATGGAGGAGATAAATGTTGTCGACATCAACTACAAGCGCACGCTTTACGACCAGTGGCGGCCCATGCCCAGCGGTCTGAACTCACAAGTCAGGCTCATAGCCCCATGAATCCTTACCTTGCAAAACAACTAAACTAATTATCTCATGACAAACAAGTTTTTTTTCACAATGGCACTTGCTGCCATTTGTCAGACGGCCGCCGCACAGGGGCCGCGCCGAGGCTTCCAGCGCGAGGCATTCACTACTGAGACACCCATGGTGCACGACCCCGTGATGGCCAAGGACGGTGACACCTATTACATCTACGCTACAGGCATGGGCATCCAGCAGATGACATCGAAAGACCGTAAGACATGGACGGTGCTCCCGCAGCCCGTGATGACCGTCATCCCCGGCTGGGCGACGGACTCCGTGCCCGGCTTCAGCAGTCACGTCTGGGCACCCGATGTCATCCATTGGCACGGCCGCTGGTGGATGGCCTACAGCTGCTCCACCTTCGGTAAGAACGGCTCCGCCATCGGCCTGCTCAGCAGCCGCTCGCTGAGAGCAAATATGTGGAAGGACGAGGGATGCATCGTGACCTCGCGGGAGAAGCGCGACAACTGGAACGCCATCGACCCGAACTTCGTCATCGACGACAACGACCAGCCGTGGCTCGTCTGGGGCTCATTCTGGGACGGCATCCAGCTGGCACGCCTCGACTCGACCATGCACATTGCCCGGGGCGTGAAGCCCCGCACCGTCGCCCGCCGCTATGACCCGAGCTACAAGCCCTCGGAGCCCAACCCCACGTCGCAGCATGCGGGTACGAATGCCATCGAGGCACCGTTCATCTTCCGTCACAACGGCTATTACTATCTCTTCGTGTCGTGGGACTACTGCTGCCGGGGTGCCAAGAGCAACTACCGTGTGGCCGTCGGACGCAGCAAGACCGTCGACGGCCCCTATCTCGACCGTACGGGCAAGGACATGGCCAACGGCGGCGGCACGCTCTTCCTGGAGGGCGACAAGAAGCAATGGGAAGCAGCCGGTCACTGCGCCGCCTACAACTTCGACGGCGAGGACCTCTTCGTCTGCCACGGCTACAGCGCCACGCAGAACGGCGCTGCCATGCTCATCCAGCGCACCATCTCCTGGACGGCAGACGGATGGCCTGAACTGAAACCCTAAAACAACTATCAGGCCCCGACTTGCCCCTTCGACACAGGGTCTACTTATGGCAATGATATAGCAGTATTCACTGAAGAAACTGACCAATGATTAGCTTCTCCGCATGGCGCTCCCCTCCCCTCGAGGGGAGGGGTATATCCCATATCCACGACTTTACAAATAAGAAAAGAGAGAAAAGTCGAGCTACTCGCGCTACATTGGGGGCGAACGAACTGATTAGCAGGCGGTTGATTGTAGCTATAGGCTGTTTTTTGGAGCTACTATTGTAGCTACACTGGAGTTACTTTCCAAACGGCGGCAGTATTTTTCCAAACGGCGGCAGTATTTTTTCAAACGGCGTTAGTATTTTTTCAAATGGCGGCAGTATTTTTCCAAACGGCGGCAGTATTTATACAAACGGCGGCAGTATATGTCAGCATGACCACTGTAGCTACAAGAGTAGCACCAAAATGGGGGCTGTAGCTACCGGTAACTGTTTGACAGACGGGTTGTTTAGTACAAAAGTAGCGCGAGTAGCGCCCTTTTTCGCGCGCGTAATACGCGCGTGCTCGCGCGAAAATAATGTAAAAGGCGGGAACGCCCGTCTGTTCCTGGGCGCAAAGATAAGCCCCCAAAAACGGTCTGACCAAACATCAAACCGTTTTTTAAAAGCATTGACATAGCTGTTGAACCAGAAATTCTTCTCCGGCGGTAAACCCTCCCCTTGAAGGGAATGGCTACCGCCGGAGAAGATGTTCTAGGTCAACTGATATATCATTGCCAATATTATTGCATGGTGACTGACAGGGGCTGACGGAGGGAGCGCAACGTCCAGTCTATGCGCTGCTGCCACTCACCCATGGTGCGGATGTCGCCCTTCGACCAGGCGGAGCCGAAGTAGTAGGTGTAGCGCTCGCCACGATAGTCGTTGACGATGCCCAGCGCATGCCCCTCGTTGCCGCCTGACGGCTGGCTGAAAAGCTGCTTGCGGGTCTCGACTGCACCCTTGGGGTAGATGGTGGCGACGAAGAGCTGGCTGTTGTTCACACGGGGATTGTCGGTCGGGTCGGCGTATGCCACGTAGTCCTTGCCCAAGACGACGCTCTCCTTGTCCTCACTATGTATGACCACGCCGGAGGCCAGCTTAGCAGGCTGCTTCATGCCTGTGTACCAGACGGTGCAGCGGCAGAAGTTGCTGCCTTTGTCCAGACTGATGATGCGGTGCTCGGTGATGCTGTCGCCCTGGAAGGCCTTCTTCTCATAATTGAGCAGGACGGTAGTACGCAACGGTCCGTTGTCGAGCACCTCGTAGTCGGTGAAACAATAGGGATAGACGAGTTCGCCGCCTTGCATCAATGCCGGGGAGCCACAGCCCAGGGTTGGACCTACCTTATAGAGATCCATGCCACGGCCGTGGTCGTGGTGGTAGGAGATGGTGCGATAGAGGGAGTCGCCCTGCTGACGGTTCTCCCGGCGCAGCCGCTCCACGGTGGGCATCATGATGACGTCCTCTGTCCAGTAGCGCTGCTCCACGACGAGCTCGGGGGTGTTCTTCGACCAGACGTCGATGCCGTAGCTGCGCTCGCCAGTCCGTTGCAGGGCAGGGCCATAGACGCGGTAGGCACCACGGTCGTTTTCCCAGGCATAGTCATCCTTGCGCTCAGGATAGATGCGCCCATAGCATACGGTCTTGAAGACCTGCGGCGTGCCTTTCTCCAACGTGAGGCGCAGCGTGGCACGAGGACTGACACCCGCATCGATGAGCACCTTTTCGTCGTAGGTGAGCTGGTAGGGCAGTTCCAGACCGGCAGGGTCGCGCACGATGAACTGGCGGCCACCGGGGATGCCTAGACGGGCGAAGACCTCGCCGGCATCAAGCTCAACCACCTGCTGGCGGAACTCGTTGCTCTCGTTGGCGATGCTCACCGTTATTTTTGTGGCGTTGCCAACGCCGCCAACAGAACCTGCCTCAAAGCGCAGGTGCTCGCAGGCTGCCAGGAGGAAGGCTCCCACGCCGAAGTTGGCCTGCGAACGGGCATCAACGGTGCGGGTGGGGTCGGGCTTCTCGCCGATGGGCTGCACGAAGCCCACGCTGCCGTCATCCTGCAGAGCAACGGTGGTGAGGTACTTCCAGGCACGCTCGATGACGGGCAGATAGGTGTCGCGGTCGAGAAGTCCGTGGTTCACACCCCATAGCATGCCGTAGGTGAAAAAGGCAGTGCCGCTGGTCTCCGGTCCCGGAGCATCTTCCTCACAGAGCATGCTGCGACTCCAGTAGCCGCCGGGACGCTGCACGCGGGCCACACCTTCAGCCAGCTCACGGAAGCGCTGGAGGAAGAAGGGACGGTGCACGTAGTTCTCGGGCATGTCGCTGAGCACCTTGGCCAAGCCGGCCAGCACCCATCCGTCGCCACGCGCCCAGAAACTCTTGCCGTCGTTGCAGGCAGTCTTCACCTTGGGCCATATATACTTCGCGTCGCGATAATAGAGCTGTTCGTCCTTGTCGTACATCAGCTCGTCACTCCATTTGTAGTTGGCGTAGAGCTTATCGAGGTATTTCACTTCGCCGGTAAGCTTATAGAGTTTGGTGAAGACGGGCATCGCCATATAGAGAGCGTCGGCCCACCACCAGAAATCGGTCTCCGGGCAGCGCACCTCGTAGTCCATCACCTCTATCGCCCTCGCTATTTTGAACTGTCCGCTGGCCCATGAAGCCTGGCCATTACCCATTGAAGACTGGCCATTGTCGAGTTCGAAAAGGTCGAGATAGGTCTGGAAGCATATCTGCCAGTCGCCAAAGAGCACGTAGTCGTGACCCTCGCCGTAGTTCTTGTACTTCCATTTCGACGCGTCTTTCTCCTGAGCACCCATCCATTTGTTGTGGCGTGCCCACTCCTCACTGTAAGCCTGCCAGCGGGCATTGCCCAGCAGACGACAGGCCTCCATGTTTCCTGTGTGATAGGCTGCCTCGTCCCAGAAGGAGCGCACCTTCGGGCTGTGGTGCTGCTGCCAGTAGTCGTTCACTTTGTTGATGATCTGTACAGTTGAGAGCTGTCGGGGCTCGGGGCGCTTCTTGCGGGCTTGTGGTGAAGCCTCGCAGACAACTGTGACTGCCAATAGTGTCAGAAAAGAAATGATTGTCCTCATAATATTTATAATTTATTGAAAAGAGCCCTCTTCCACTGACGGGAAGGGGGCTTCTTAATGGTATGCTTTAAAAATTATTCAGCAGCGGGAGCTTCTTCTGCCGGAACCTCCTCTGCGGGAGCCTCTTCCACAGGAGCCTCCTCCACAGGAACCTCCTCCTGAACAGGAGCAGCTTCCTCGGTGGCGCCTTCTGCGACAACGGTGACGGGAATCTCGACGGTGACCTCCTTGTGGAAGTGCACCAGAGCCACATAATCGCCCACCTTCTTGATGTCGCGCATAGTAATGATCTTACGGTCGATGTCGTGACCCAGCTTCTTCAGCTCTTCGGCCACAGTTGCAGCGTTCACCGAACCATAGAGCTGACCAGTGATGCTAACCTTGGCAGGAATGGTGAGAGCAATGCCCTGCAGTTCGTTTCCACGCTCCTCGGCGGCAGCTTTCTGGGCAGCCAGCTTGTGAGCCTGCTGCTTCAGGTTTTCAGCCAGCACCTTCTTGGCGCTCTCAGAGGCGATGACGGCCTTTCCCTGCGGGATGAGGTAGTTGCGGCCATAGCCCGACTTCACGTTTACGATATCGTTCTTGAATCCCAGACCGATAATGTCTTCTTTCAAAATCAATTCCATAGTCTTGCGTCCTCCTTCAGTTTTACTTCATCATGTCGGTTACGTAAGGCAGCAGTGCAATCT
>JAEEGL013489992.1_pt1 | contig 12450 bp, 8 predicted proteins | sample 9134231 | NCBI WGS metagenome assembly JAEEGL01 (sample SAMN16246548, study PRJNA631951) | gut metagenome | biome: gut microbiome; feature: rumen; material: fiber-attached | host: Bos | place: Iran: Karaj | collected 2018-10 | reverse complement strand
CACTATCTTCAGAATATTCTTTTCCAATATGAGTTTCAACATCTATATTTGCTTGAGTAGTGCTGTTATCTTCTGCATCTAAATCAATCCCTTTAACTTCTTCATTTATTAAATCTAGATACATATTTACACCAATCGAATCTATAAATCCTGCTTGTTCTCTACCTAAAATATCTCCTGCTCCTCTGATTGCAAGATCTCTCATAGATATTTTATATCCACTGCCTAGTTCAGTGAATTCTTTTATTGCTTCTAATCTCTTAAGAGCTGTACTATTTAATACTTTTTCCTTCTTGTACATTAAATATGCATATGCAATCTTATCACTTCTACCAACTCTACCTCTAATTTGATATAACTGACTTAATCCATATCTATCTGCATCTATAACAATTATTGTATTAGCGTTAGGTATATCTATTCCATTTTCTATAATTGTTGTACTAACTAAAACATCATATTTTCTATTAGTAAAATCATATATTATGTCTTGCATCTCATCTTTTTTCATCTTACCATGTGCAAAACAAAATCTTGCTTCAGGTATTAATCTTTGATATTTTCTAACAATAGTATCCATATTATCAATATTGTTATATAAGATAAATGCTTGTCCTTTTCTAGATAATTCTTTTAAAAGAACTTCTCTTATTAACATTTCATTATATTCAATTACATATGTTTGAACTGGATATCTATTCTTAGGAGCACTTTCTATAAGTGACAGATCCCTAATACCAACTAATGACATTTGTAAACTTCTAGGTATTGGTGTTGCTGAAACTGAAAGAACATGTACATTTGATTTCATAGATTTAATTTTTTCTTTTTGTTCAACACCAAAACGATGCTCTTCATCTATGACAAGCAACCCTAAATCTTTATATTCAACATCTTTACTTAATAGTCTATGTGTACCAAAGACTATATCTGTTTTTCCTTCTTTAAGCTTTTTAATCTTTTCTGATATTTGTTTATCTGTAAAATGTCTGTTAATAATATCAATATTTATTCCAAAATTTGCAAATCTTTGAACAGCTGAATCATATTGTTGATTTGATAATAATGTTGTAGGACATAAATATGCTACTTGTTTACCATTAATAACTGTTTTAAACATTGCTCTAAATATTACTTCTGTTTTACCATATCCAACGTCACCACATAATAATCTTTCCATTGGTCTTGGTTTTTCTAAATCTTTTTTTATTTCAATTGATGCTTTTAATTGATCAACTGTCGTTTCATATTCAAATTCATTTTCAAATAATAGTTGATTTTCATCATCTTCTTTAAATGGTTCAATTGTAGCTTTATTTCTCTCTTTATATATTTGTAATAATTCACTAGTAATATTTTTAATTCTTTGTTTAATTTTAAGTTTAGTTTTTGTCCATTCAACACTATTTAATTTATTAATAGTTGGTTTTGCTCCTTCTTTAGCTGCATATCTATATAATTTAGAAATATCTTCAACTGCTACATACAATTTATCATTACCTTTATATTCTATTAAAATATAATCTTTTTTAAATCCATTTTTTTCAATAGTAGTTAACCCTCTATATATACCAATACCACTTTTTCTATGTACAACATAATCACCTATTTCAAGATTATCAATTGACATTATTCTTGTTCCATATGACATATCTTTAATTCTATTATTTGAATTATATGTACTAATTAAGTCATATTCTGAAAAAAAGTATTCATTTTTATACACAAAACCTTTATTTAATATTTCTTTTTCAATTTTTATACCTTTTGCCTTAGATTTAATAAACTTAATTAAATTATCATTTTTTGTAAATAATGTACCATTATTCTTTACAATATCATCTATAAATCTTTCTTTATTATTTTCATATTTATCTAAACTCTTAGCCTCAATTATTAAATCACAATTTTTGTTATTAATAGTATCGAAATATATATCTTTATCACTTACTAAATCTTTTAACTTATATATTTCATCTTCTATTTCTAAATATTTAACTTGTGGTAATAACATCTTTTCTTGTTCAACTATTTGATTGTAATTATTATATATAACTAATGGTTCTTCAACATAATCTATTAATGAAGATGACATATCATCATAATCATCTTTAATAACACCAATTGTTATTTTATCAATACTATCACTAGTTATTTGCTTTTGAGGATCAAAATACTTAATTTTTTCTATTTCATCATCAAAAAACTCTATTCTAATAGGTCTATCTTCACCTATTGGAAATACATCAATAACAAACCCTCTTACCGCATATTCAGAGATATCATATACCATACTATCTCTTTTATATCCAATATTATCTAATTTCTTAATTAATTCATCTCTTTGAATCTTTAAACCTGTTTTTAACAAAATTTTATTATCATTATATTTACTTTTAGATGGTAACTTTTTAATAAAACTATTTAAATGCGCTATTACTATCTTTTTAGTACTATCATTTATTTTATTGTATAATTTACTTCTCATATATAGTAGTTCTGGTGAACTTGCTATTGCTCTTTTTGATATAAAATCATCTTCTGGAAAAATATAAACATCATCTAAATATGTTCTTAAATCATTATATGTTTCAGTAGCTTCATTCAATGTAGGAAAAACTAATATAATATTTTTCTTACAAGTAAAAAATATATATAACATTAACTGATTATATATTTCATTTTTACTTACTGATATCTTCTTATATTTTAAAATATCAAAATCAAATAGTTTTTTATATAAACTACTATTCATTATTTATACCATTATATTTATCCATTAATTGATCTATAGATAATTTACTAAAATCATCTATAATATTGCATAAAACTGGATATAAATTATTTAATTTTTCAGTATCCTCTTTACTAAATTTACCTAAAACATAGTCCATTAAGCTATCTTTTGGCATAGAAATACCTACTTTTACTCTGGCTATATCTTCAGAATGAAGAACACTTATAATACTCTTAATACCATTATGTCCTCCATCACTACCTTTTCTTTTTATTTTAAATTTTCCAACTTCAAAGTTTTTATCATCATAAATAATAAGTATATCTTTTATATCAATATTATAGAAATTAACAAATTCTATAACTGCATTACCAGATAGATTCATATAAGTTGTTGGTTTTACTAATAACATTTTTTCATTGTTAATAACTTGTTCACAATAATCAGCATTGAATTTTTTCTTAAAACTTAAGTTGTTTTTTGCAGCATAAAAACTAATTGCATTATATCCGCAATTATGTCTTGTTTTTTCATACTTTTTACCTGGGTTTCCAAGACCAACAACTAACTTCATATTAATCCTCCTTATACATATTATATAATTTATTCTTACTTACATTATATTTATCTGCTGTTTCTTTAATAGCATCCCTTTTTGAATATCCATTCTTAACTAAATTGTTAATAATTTCTTGATAATTATTGTTATCTTCTTTTTCTTCTTTACTTCCTTCAATAACGATAACTATTTCACCTTTAAAATTACAATCTTTAAGTATATTACTAATATTATCTCTTACTATTTCTTCATGAATTTTAGATATTTCTCTTACTATTGCTATTTTTCTATCACCTAAAACATCAAGTATTAATTTTAATGTTTCTTCTATTCTATGAGGTGCTTCATAAAAAATTATTGTTTGTTTTATTTCTTTTAAATCAATTAATTCTTTTTTAGCTATACTTTTTTTACTATCTAAAAAACCATAGAATAAGAATTTTTCATTACTTATTCCAGACATATTAATTGCTGGTAATAAAGCACTAGCGCCAGGTAAAGCTATCACATTAATATTATTTTTAATAACTTCATCTACTATTACATTACCTGGGTCACTAATTAAAGGTGTCCCTCTATCAGTTACATATCCAATATTTTTACCACTTTTTAATATATCAATTATTTTATCTTTGTGTTTCATTTCCGAATATTTATGACATGATTCTACTTTTTTATTAATGTCAAAATATTTAAGTAAATTTAATGTTTGTCTTGTATCTTCAGCATATACAATATCAACCATTTTAAGAGTATTAATTCCTCTTATAGTCATATCATCAAGATTACCAATAGGTGTTGGTATTAAATATAGACACCCAAAATTTGTTTTTTCATAACTTTTTTGTATCATACTATCACTTTCCAAACATTTTTAATACTTCTTCAGTATAACTACCATCATCATTATGAACATATAATGGATCTAGTATTTTTAAACCTGGTTTTCCATTTTTATGTCCATCTATTAATACTAAATTTGATTCTTTACCTACTTTAGGATAAATAAACCTAATTCTTTTTGGTTCAATATTATTCTTTTTCATACTATCGATTATTTCAATTAATCTATCTGTTCTATGAACTAGACAAAGTGAACCATTATTTTTTAACAATTTTTTAGATATTTTCATTATATCATTTAAATTAATATTTATTTCATGCCTAGCTATTGATTTTACACTATTGTCATTTAATATACTTTTCTCATTTAATCTAAAATATGGTGGATTACATGTTATTAAATCAAAAGTATCTGTCTCAAAATAACTGTCAATTTTACGTACATCTTCATTAATAATTTTAATTTTCTTATCTAAATTGTTAATTTTTACACTCATTATTGCTAAATCATATATATTTTTTTGAATTTCAACACCTATTATCTCTGCATCAGTCATTGTAGATAGTATTAAAGGAATAGGTGCATTTCCTGTACATAGATCAATAATCTTTTTAATACTTTTATTTAAACAACAAAAGTTTGGAAGCAATACTGAATCCAAACTAAAATTAAAATATTCTTTATTTTGTACAATTTTTAAATTATCAAAATATACTAAATCATTTATTATTTTTTTTTCTTTCATTCTTTCTATTATCTTTTCTACTTTTTTGCTCTTTCTGTTCCTTCTCTTCTTTTTCTTTTCTTACATCAACTTCTATTTTATTATTTTCTTCATCAATCATTGTATAAGTTTGTCTAGGTATATCTATAGACATAATGGTATATTCTTTATCATCTTTGTTAATTTTATCTCCAACTTCAGGTAAATCTTTTCTATATTCAGTATATAAATTATCCTCATATTTTAAACAACATAATAATCTTCCACATAATCCATTAATTTTAGTGGGATTTAATGCTAAATTTTGATTTTTTACTTGTGCTATACCTACTGAATCTAAGTCACTTAAAAATGAGGAACAGCATATTTTTCTTCCACATGGACCAATTCCTGATATTTCTTTTGCTTTATCTCTAGCTCCAACTTGTCTTAATTCAATTCTTGTTTTATATATTCCTGCTAAAGATTTAGCTAAATCCCTAAAATCAACTCTATTATCAGCTAAAAATTGAAAAACTAGTTGCTTTCTATCAAAAGTATAGCTAGCTTCAATAAATTTCATATCAAGCCCATACTCATCAGACAATTCTTGTGCTTTTATATTTGCTTCTTTTGCTTCTTTTATATTCTTTTCATTTTGCTTAATATCTTCTTTAGAAGCTTTTCTATATACTAATGAATGTTCTTCTTGTTTTTTATTTTCTACTATACTAACTACTTTTCCAAATTGTAGCCCTCTTTCTGTGTTAACTATTACATAGTCATCTTTTTCAAGTTCTATATTATTATCAAAAAACATGTATGGTTTTCCACCTTTTTTAAACTCAACATTAACTATTTTCATTTTTACACCTCCACATTTCAATAATAAATCTATCTATCATTATATTTATATTTACAGGATATCTTAATAAATTAATAATATCATTTATTACTATTATTTTATTTGATATTTGATCAACACTATTATTTTTGTTAATAATATTGTCTTTTTCACCATTTAATAACATTTTTAATGAATTATTATATTTGTATAACATATTTTGTAATATTGAAATAAACATATTTCTATCATTTATTATACTATATAAATCATAATTTTTTGATATTACATTTAATTTATATATCTCTATTTCATCAATTATTTTATCAGCCAACGCATCTATTTCTTCATCAACTATTTGTGAAGAAGTTGTTGATGATATAAATATTTTTTGACATCTACTATAGATAGTTTCTTTCACATCATCAATATTACTTGATAATAAAAAAGCATATACATTTTCTGGTGGTTCTTCTAGAGTTTTTAAAAGGGCATTACATGCAAAATCGTTCAACTTTTCAGCATTTTCAATTATATATATCTTGCAATCATTAAATTGAGAAGTACTATTTACTCTACTAAGTAGGTCTTTAATATCTTCTTTCTTAATGCCTTCCTCATCGTCTTTAAGTACCATTATATCTGGATTATTCTCTATATTTGTTGTATTCTTCATAAAATATTTGCTAATTACTTCAGATAATTCTTCTCTAATATCATCATAAAAAACATTCCCAATTAAATAAGAATGACTTATTTTATTATTTTCACATAAATTATCAAAGTAATTTAACAATTTATCCACAATTATACTCCTCCAAATACATATAATATTATATTATTTTATAAGCAAATGTCAAAACAAAATAAAACTCCATAAAGGAGTTTATGATACTGTTTTTCTATCATCTAAAGCCTTGGATATCATAATAGGATCAAGATATTCTATATCACTTCCCATTGGTATACCATATGATAGTCTTGAAACCTTAACATCTTTTTTTTCTAATAGCTTTTGTATATACATTGATGTTACTTCACCCTCTATACTAGGATTTAAAGCTATTATTATTTCTTTAACTGAATCATTAATTCTATCATTAATTAACTTTGATATATTTAAATCTTCAGGATTAATACCTTCAATTGGAGAAATTAAGCCATTTAATACATGATAATAACCCTTATATTTACCCGTTTTTTCAATAAAAAAAACGCTTTTAGAGTCCTCTACTACGCAAATAGTAGATTCATCTCTATCCTTATCTGAACATATTTCACATGTATCAAAATCACTTAAACATCCACAAGTATTACAATTTTTTATATTCTTTTTGAATTCAATCAGTGCGTTAGATAAGTTAGTTACTTCATCAATGTCTCTTTCATATAAAGAATATACGTATCTTTCTGCAGTTTTTTCTCCTACACCAGGTAATATTGTTAAGTTTTCCACTAAATTACTAAAACTCTTAGGTAGTGGCATTATTAGAATAATCCCCCTAATCCACCAGTTAATCTACCTAATTTTTTCTCTTTTTCATCTTTTATTTGATCTAATACATTGTTAATAGCAACAAGTAATATATCTCCTAACATTTCTTCATCTTCTAATAGATCTTTGTTTTTAATTTCAATCTTAGTAATTTTATTACTGCCCAAGCATTCAACTAAAACATTTTCGTTCTCAAAATTAAATGTTTTTTCATCAATTGATTTTGTTGTTTTTTCAAGTTCTGCTTGAAGTTTCTTGGCTTGAGCCATCATAGCTTGCATATTCATAATTATTTACCTCTCATTCTTCTTTAACATATTCATCTCCAAATATGTCCTCTATATTGTCTTGCAAGACACTTTTTTTCTCATTTTTCTTTGTTTTTTCTTCAATATATTCATATTTTATATTGTTTTTTATGTTATTAATATATTCTTCTTTTAATAATTTCCATTCATCATCTGATACAGCAATTACTGAATATTTCTTTTTATATATTAATTTTAACATTTTTTGAACTTCTTCTAAGTTAATATTGAATAGATTCTTATCAATATCCTTTTTTAATCTAAATATTATATTCTTATCAGAAACAACTTCAGGCTTTGATTTTAATAATAAACTAGCTATTGAAGTGTATTCTTTATTTGATATATAATCATTTATTTCATCAAATTTTTCAATAAATTCATTTTTTAGTTCTTTATTTGCACCAAAAAATGCATTATTTATTCTTATTTTTTCAAGATTTTCATCAATATTACTTTCTATTATTTTGACTTCTTTTTCTTTAATTTCTTCCTTATTTTCTACTATTTTAGGTGGTTCATCAATTTTTTTATCTTCAATTTTTACTGTTTTTTCTTCTTTTATCGGTTTTTCTACTTCTTTTTGTGTCTCACCATTGCTAAATAATAGTAGTATTTTTAGAAAATATACTTCAACTAATACTCTTTGATCATTGCTTCTTCTTAATTCTGTTCTTAGATCTAACAAGTATTCAACAGTTTTCATTATTTTGGATACATCAACTTTTATAAATTCTTCAAGTTGTTTTTCATAACTTGCTAAAAAGTAATTACTAGAGTTGTTATATATTATTAAATCCTTTAATATATCTATCATTTTATTGCACAGATACATGTAATTTTTCTCTGTTTGTGAATAAATTTCAAGTAAATTATATGTCTCTTTTATATTACCAGCAAACATTTGTTTTAATAAATTAAAAATATCATCATTCTTAATATAGCCTGTTATTTCATATACATCTTCTATATTTATATTTTTCTTATTTAAAGAAAGCACTTGATCTAACAAATTAATAGCATCTCTTAGTCCACCATTACTTAGTTTTGCTATAAATTCAATTATTTCATCATCTAATCCTTTATTCTCCAATTCTAATATATGCTTTATTCTTTTAATAATATCAGTTGTTTTTATTTTCTTAAAATCAAACTTTTGACATCTTGATACCACTGTTGTTGGTATTTTATTGAATTCAGTAGTAGCTAGAATAAAAATTACATGACTTGGAGGTTCTTCTAATGTTTTTAACAATGCATTAAATGCACTTGGAGATAACATATGAACTTCATCAATAATATATACTTTATATTTGTATTGAATTGGTAATAACTTAGTATTGTTTCTTATTTCTCTAATTTCATCAACACCATTATTACTTGCTGCATCTATTTCTACTATGTCTATCTCTTCATTTTGATTCTTTGTACATACTTCACATTCACCACATAAATTGCCATCTTTATTATTTAAACAATTAACAGCTTTAGCAAATATTTTAGCAATACTAGTCTTACCTGTTCCTCTTGGACCACTAAATATATAAGCATGACCTATTTTATTTTCAACTATACTATTTTTAAGTATGCTTACTACTATTTCTTGTCCAACAACATCATCAAAATTACTAGGTCTATATTTTCTGTATAATGATATGTATGCCATCTCTTTCCTCCCCTAATAATTATACCAAATTACCATTTTTATTACTATCTTTTATTACTAAAAAAGTACTTAATTTTTTTTCTAAATTTATCTATAATTGCTTGATTTGTATTCATTTTTTTATAAACTATATTACTATTTACTACCTTTTCTTTATCTAGTAAATAATGTACTTTCTTTATTCTTACCTCATTTATTACTTCTATACACATATTGCATGGATATAATGAGCAATATAATTCACAATCATTTAAGTTATTTGTCTTTAATTTCTTGGTAGCTTTCTTGATACATAGTATTTCAGCATGTGCTAATGGATCATTATTTTTTATTTTTTTATTATAATCTTTTGCAATAATCTTATTATTTCTGGTAATAATACAAGAAATAGGAACATCATCATTCATTAATGCTTTTTCACTCAATCTATCTAATTCTTTAATAATATATTCTTCCATACATACTCCAATAAAAAAAGTGCACACGAATAAATTATTTAAGGCTGCTATCTTCCGATTCTGACCTGGTTCATAAAATAATTCGTTGCACATATAAATTATATCTATTTTTTACTAAAAATCAAACTATTTTTATAATGTTCCACGTGGAACATTGATCACTATTCTATTAAAAATATTTCCCGGGAAATATTTTTCTAACAATTTGATATAAAAAATAAGACTCTTATTCTATAAAATAATTATAATAAATTAGCCTTATATTAATAATTCATATATTATTTTCAATAGTGTATGCTGTATAAAAAATATTTCCCGGAAAATATTTTTTATTATTTAATCTATAGAAACCTAGTATTTATAGGCATTTGTTTAAAATCTATTTTAATGTTCCACGTGGAACATTGATTTTTTTTATTCAAATTATTTCCCGGGAAATAATTTGAACCTCTATAATTATAATTACATTATCAATTATTAGTAATTATAAAAAGGATTAATAAATATAATTTTGAGTCTTTAGATTTATTGAATTATAAAAAATATTTCCCGGGAAATATTTTTTAATACAAAGCACACTATTTTTTACATCTAATTATTAAATAACAGTTTATTTTTAATAATAAATTTTGAAATCATCACTCATAAAATTATTTTCCAGGAAATAATTTTATTCATTTTATTAGCTATTTATAATCAATGTTCCACGTGGAACATTAAATCATTTTTGTGAAAAATATTTCCCGGGAAATATTATTCTTAAATAAAAAGTAGATTATTCATCTACTTTTTCATTATTTTCAATAGGTTCTGCTTCTTCAACTGGTAATTCATCAGTTTCTTCTTCTTTTTCTATTACAGATATTGAAGCTACTATATTATTTTCCTTAAGGTTAATTAATTTAACACCTTTTGTAACTCTTCCCATTTGAGAGATACTTCCAACATCCATTCTAATAATAATGCCATTATTTGAAATTATCATTAGATCTTTATCATTTGTTGTTGATTTAAATCCAACTATTTTTCCAGTTTTTTCTGAAATGTTAATTGTTTTAACTCCTTTGCTTCCTCTCTTTGTTTCTCTATATTCTTCTATTGGTGTCTTCTTTCCATATCCTTTTTCAGAAACAACAAGTAATAATTTACCAGGTTCAGATATTTCACTACCTACGCAAATATCACTTCCAAGATTAATTCCTCTTACACCTGAAGCTGTTCTTCCCATGATTCTAATTTCATTTTCATTAAATCTAACCATTCTACCATTTGAAGAACACATTAATATTTGACTATCCCCTTCTGTTACTTTAACAGAAATTAATTCATCATTTTCTTTAAGTGTAATTGCAATCTTACCAGATTGTCTAATATTATCAAATTCTTTCATTAATGTTCTCTTAACAAGACCATTTTTTGTACTAAATATCAAACATTTATTTGTGTCTTCTGCATTACTTCTAAGCATTGTATTTACTTTTTCATCTTTATCTAATGCAAGTAAATTTACTATTGGTAATCCTTTTCCTACTCTAGAATATTCAGGAACATTATATCCTTTCATTCTATATACTTTACCTTTATTAGTAAAGAATAGTATGTAATCATGTGTATTTAATGATAATAATTGTTCAACATAATCATCATCTGTAGTAGTGATTCCTTTAATGCCAACTCCACCTCTATGTTGAGATTTATAAGTATCTTTAGGTAATCTCTTAATATAATTCTTATTTGTTATAGTAACAATTATTTCATCTTGTGGAATTAATGCTTCATCTTCAATATAGTCAATAGCTGTCATATCAATAGTTGTTCTTCTATCATCACTATATCTACTCTTAATTTCAAGCATTTCTTTCTTAATAATATCTAATACCTTTTGTTCAGAAGCTAAAATTGACTTTAATTCTTCTATTTCAGCTAATAAAGCAGCTAGTTCAGCATCAATCTTATCTCTTTCTAATCCAGTTAATCTTCTAAGTTTTAATTCAAGTATTGCTTCTGATTGAATTTGATCTAAACCAAATTTTTCCATTAATTTTGACTTAGCTTCCTCATCAGTTTCAGCATTTCTTATTATTCTAACTACTTCATCGATATTATTTAAGGCAATCTTATAACCTTCTAATATATGAACTCTCTTCTCATCTTTAATTAAATCAAACTTTGTTCTTCTTATAATTACTTCTTTTTGATGATCTATATATTTAGAAATTATTTCTTTTAAACTTAGTGTTTTTGGTGTTAAACCATCTAACATTAAGAATATAATTCCATAATTTACTTGGAAAGATGTATGTTTATATAAATTATTTAGTATTACTTGTGGATTTGCATCTTTCTTTAAAGTAATAGTAATTTTAACACCATCTTTTAAATCTGTATGATAATCTGATATACCATCAATTACTTTTGTATGAACAAGTTCAGCAACTTTATTCTTTAATTCCATAGTATTTACACCGTATGGAACTTCAGTAAATATTATTGCATTATGTCCATTATGTTCTTCTATTTCTGCTTTTCCTCTAATAGTTATTGATCCTCTACCAGTTTCATATGCTTTTTTAATACCAGAATTTCCTAAAATAATTCCACCTGTTGGGAAATCAGGACCTTTTATATGTTGCATTAATCCATCAGTATCAATATCAGGATTATCAATAAAAGCAACACATCCATCAATTACTTCACCTAAATTATGTGGTGGAATATTTGTTGCCATACCAACGTCAATTCCCATTGAACCATTTACTAATACATTTGGGAATCTTGATGGTAATACTTTTGGTTCTTTTCTAGTAACATCAAAGTTATCATCCATATCAACTGT
>JAEEGL011650201.1_pt1 | contig 12450 bp, 11 predicted proteins | sample 9134231 | NCBI WGS metagenome assembly JAEEGL01 (sample SAMN16246548, study PRJNA631951) | gut metagenome | biome: gut microbiome; feature: rumen; material: fiber-attached | host: Bos | place: Iran: Karaj | collected 2018-10 | reverse complement strand
TTAAACTTTTTCTATATTTTTGCGTCAAAAATACAAAACATAACAACAATGGACAAAGAAACCGACATTCTGGAAAAGAAATTTGGAAAAGTTCAGCCATTTAAAGTACCTGATGGCTACTTCGATGGATTCGTCAAGGATTTGATGGATAAATTGCCAGAAGACGAAGCTCGTATCATCGAGATGCGTCCTAATAGGTGGCATGTCTATCGTCCATTCGCCATTGCAGCCGCAAGTGTATGCGTGGCCATATTCAGCATTGGTATGTATTTACATTCATCTGAAAGTGCTGATAACCAGCAATTCACCGAGGCGCAGAACACTTCATCATATTCAGCGATTGACGAAGCCGCTGACTACACGATGATGGACAATCTGGATATGTATGCGTATGTGTCGGAATACTAATTCTAAAACAGACGAGATATTTGACATGAAAAATAAGGTGATATTAGCAATCGTTACGTTGATGTTGGGATGCATGACAATGCAAGCTCAGAATCCCAATGCCAATCGTAAGTTCGACCCCGCACGTTTTGAGGCAGAACTCGAACAGTTTATTACGACATCGGCAGGGTTGTCTCCGAATGAAGCGTCTGCATTTTTCCCATTATATAGAGAAATGCAAAAGAAACAACGTTCGTTGTTTGACCAGTTGCGTAGAAGGGCACATGTTGATGTCAACGATGATGAGGCTTGCAAAAATGCCATTCAGGAAAGAGATAGGTTGGATGTCCAGATTAAGGAATTGCAACAAACTTATCATGAGAAGTTCATGAAGGTATTGCCAGCAAGAAAGGTCTTTTCCATTATTAAGGCTGAAGAAAACTTTCATCGTCAGGCTTTCAGAAGAGCCGCAAAACACGATAGGGGAAAATAATTGGCGAGATATTTCATACATCTTAGTTATGATGGCACCAACTACCACGGGTGGCAGGTGCAACCAAATGGAAGTTCCGTTCAAGCGGAACTTCAACGTGCTTTATCCACCCTGTTGAGAGAACCGATAGAGGTAATAGGAGCTGGAAGAACTGATGCTGGTGTTCACGCTCGTAAGATGGTGGCTCATTTCGATGTTTCTCAACGGTTGGATGAACGACAAATGACTTATCGCATGAACAGGATTCTTCCGAGAGATATTGCCATAGAAAAGATAGAAGAGGTAAGTGAAGATATGCATGCACGGTTTAGTGCAACATGGCGCACTTACCGATATTATATACACACGCACAAAGACCCGTTTTGCAGGGCTTATTCTTGTGAGACACATTATGAATTAGACTTTACGGCCATGAATCAAGCAGCACAATTCTTATTGTCACAGAGTGATTTCGCGTCTTTTTGTAAGACTGGAGCAGACGTGAAGACTACGATTTGCAAAGTGACACATGCGCAATGGCACCAGACATCGCCTACGACATGGTATTTTGAGATTACTGCCAATCGTTTTTTACGTAATATGGTACGTGCTGTTGTAGGTACTTTAATTGATGTGGGTAGACATCGAGTAAGTTTTGAAGAGTTTAAGGAAATAGTGGAAACCAAGACAAGAACTGCCGCTGGCGAGAGTATGCCTGGTCATGCGTTGTTTTTAGAAGAAGTGTTGTATCAGTAAATTAGATTCGTTGTTGCGAATGTATAAGATGAAATTATAATTTCAGAATGTGGTTAATATTAGCATTTTTATCGTCGGCTTTATTAGGATGTTATGATTCCTTCAAGAAACAAGCACTTGAAAACAATGCCGTCATTCCAATACTATTTCTGAATACCCTGTTTTCCTCATTGGTATTTTTACCGTTTATTATATTATCTGCCAATACTCATGTACTGGAAGGTACTATATTGCAAGTGGCTTCAGGAGGATGGGAAGTACATCGTTATATTGTTCTCAAGAGTATTATCGTATTGTCTTCATGGATATTTGGCTATTTCGGAATGAAATATTTGCCTTTGACAATCGTAGGACCTATTAACGCGACTCGTCCCGTCATGGTACTCGTCGGAGCATCGATAGTTTTTGCAGAACGATTGAACCTATACCAATGGATAGGAGTGATATTTGCGGTCGTCTCGTTTTTCATGCTCAGTCGCAGTGGCAAGAAAGAAGGAATAGACTTCAAACATGACAAATGGGTGTATTTTGTCATTGCGGCAGCCTTGTTAGGTGCTATTAGTGGACTGTATGATAAGTATTTGATGGCTTCGCCTGAAGATGGAGGAATTGGCTTGCAGAGTATGATGGTACAGAGTTGGTATATTCTTTATCAATGCATCATGATGGGATTGATGCTGTTGTTATTCTGGTATCCTAAAAGACATCAGGGTACCCCATTCCGTTGGCGTTGGAGTATTATTTTCGTCAGTTTGTTTATATGTGCTGCTGATTTCTTGTATTTTTGCGCATTGAGTTTAGATGGTGCCATGATTAGTATTGTGAGTATGATTAGACGTGGTTCCGTAGTGGTGAGTTTCTTGTTTGGTGCATTGTTCTTTCATGAGAAGAATCTTAAAAGTAAGATTTTGGACTTAACAATGGTTCTCATAGGACTGTTCTTCCTCTATATTGGGAGTAAATAATGTGATAGAGCGTATTAGTCCGAAAACTATCATAATGTAATTTTTTTGATGCATTTATGTTACATTTTCATTTTTTAATCGTACCTTTGCAGCAGTTTAGAGAGCGATAACACATATAATCATGGCAAATAATATTTTCAAAGGTTTAGGAATAGCACTGATAACTCCTTTTAAGTCTGATAGTACCGTTGATTATGAAGCACTTACACGTTTGGTGGAATATCAGATAGAGAATGGTGCTGATTTCTTTTGCATATTGGCGACGACAGGAGAAACTCCTTGCATAAATAAAGAGGAGAAAGAGAAAATCAAACAACTCGTCATAGATGTAAACCAAGGAAAACTGCCAATATTGATGGGATGTGGTGGCAATAATACAGCTGCTGTTGTGGAAGAACTTCAAACTACTGACTGGAGTGGTATTGATGGTATCTTGAGTGTTTGTCCTTATTATAATAAACCATCTCAAGAGGGCTTGTATCAGCATTTCAAGGCAATAGCACAAGCAAGTCCGTTACCAGTTGTGCTTTATAATGTACCAGGAAGAACAGGTATTAACTTAAAAGCAGAGACAACTGTACGATTGGCAAAGGATTGTGAAAACATCGTTGCAATTAAGGAAGCCAGTGGTAGTCTTGAACAAGTTGATGAAATCATCAAGAATAAACCCGCTCGTTTTGATGTGATTAGTGGTGATGATGCTCTAACATTCCCTATGATAGCAAGTGGTGCCGCTGGTGTTATTTCCGTGATTGGTAATGCTTTGCCCAAAGAATTCTCTCGTATGATAAGATATGAGTTTAGGGGAGAATACGAACCTGCCCGTAAGATTCACCATCGCTTTACCGAGTTGTATAGCTTGTTGTTTGTAGATGGTAATCCCGCAGGTGTGAAAGCTTTGTTGCATGAGATGGGAATGATAGAAAACGAACTTCGATTACCACTTGTTCCTACACGTATTACAACAATGCAAAAGATAGCCACTACGTTAAAGGAACTTAGAATTTAAGATTCTCACTATGGCCGACGAGCGACGCATTATCCATGAGATTAGTCCTTTGATGAGCAAAGATGTGTTATACATCGCTGATAGAAGGAAAAAAGAATTTACCTATCCCATTCATAATCATGAAGTATATGAACTCAATTTTGTTGAGAATGCTTCTGGTGTGCGTCGAATAGTGGGAGATTCAAGTGAAGTTATAGGCAATTACGACTTAGTATTGATTACGAGTCCTGATTTAGAACACGTATGGGAACAACACCAATGCGTTAGCGACAACATTCGTGAAATTACCATACAGTTTTATTTCCATTTGAACGATGATAATTTCTTTGGTCGCAATCCTTTCAAGAGTATTCATAAAATGATGGATAAGGCCAAGAAGGGATTATGCTTTCCGTTAGGAGCCATTATGAAAGTTTATCCCATGCTTGACAGCTTGAGTTCTATAAAGGATAGTTTCTATGCGGTAACACAATTCTTCACTATACTTTATGAATTGTCTAAATGCGATTGTTATACGCTTGCTTCATCAAGTTATTCTAAGATTGTCGACACGGATGATAGCAAGCAAATCATGAAAGTGAAGAACTATATCAACGATAATTATCGCGATGAAATTCGTTTGTCAGTTCTTGCCAGTATAGCAGGCTTGAGTCCAAGTGCTTTTAGTCGTTTTTTCAAACTCCATACTGGCAAGAAGCTGAGTGATTACATTATTGATATCCGACTTGGTTACGCGTCTCGAATGCTTGTTGATACGAACCTGAGTATTTCGGAAATCAGTTATGATTGTGGATTCAACAACCTAAGCAATTTCAACCGAATCTTTAAACGTAAGAAAGGTTGTACGCCTAAGGCATTTCGCAGTAACTATCAGAAAACGAGAATTATTTTGTAAACGTCGTTTATTAATAATTCTCAGCTTTCAGTTCGAAATAGCTTTGTGGATGATCACATACGGGACATATTTCTGGAGCGTTTTGTCCGATTACGATATGACCGCAATTGCGACATTGCCAGATTCTATCACCTTCACGAGAGAATACTAAGCCTTCTTCAATGTTGCTCAATAATTTGCGATAACGCTCTTCGTGTGCTTTCTCAATGGCTGCAACAGCACGGAACTTGTCGGCAATCTCGTTGAAGCCTTCCTCTTCTGCTTCCTTTGCCATTCTTTCATACATGTCAGTCCATTCAAAGTTTTCACCGTCAGCTGCGGCTTTCAAGTTTTCTGTAGTAGATTTAATAGAACCACCTTCAAGAAGTTTGAACCACATCTTTGCATGTTCTTTCTCGTTGGCAGCAGTCTCTTCGAAGATGGCAGCTATTTGTTGGTAGCCATCTTTCTTAGCCTTACTTGCCCAATAAGAATACTTGTTGCGTGCTTGACTCTCACCTGCAAAAGCCTCTTGCAAGTTCTTTTCTGTTTTTGTTCCTTTTAACTCTTTCATAATGTTTTAATATATAATAATGTGATTAAATGGTTATTTCTCCAGCAATGGATTGATTCATCATATCGCGAATGATATGATAATCTGAATATCTCGCTTGAAGATACATCAATTTGGTCGTTGCTGCCTCTACCGTACTATCATAGCCACTAATAACTCCTGCATCTTTGAGTTGATAGCCCGTGTCATAGCGAGACATTTCCACACTTCCTCTCACACATTGACTAATATCAACAATGGTTACGCCTCTCAACGTAGCATCTTTCAGTAACTTAATAAGCCATTTGTATTGTGGAGCATTTCCGTTTCCGAAACTTCTCATGATAATTCCTCGTAATTCTGGAGCCATGAGAACATGATGGACTATGTTTTCCTGAATCCCTGGGAAAAGCGAGAAAACTACGACATTGGAATCCATGAGTGTATGAGGAATCATTGGACGTGAGTAATCGGGGGTTAAAATATGATGTTCATGGAAAGTAAACGATACTCCTGCGTCACACAAATATGGATAATTGAATGAGTCGAATGCATTGAAACCATCAGCACTTTGTTTTGTTGCCCTATTTCCTCTCAATAATTTCCCGCTAAAGTAGATGCAAACTTCTGGAACCATGGGAAAACCATTCTCATGACAAGCAGATGCTAATTCGATACTTGTTACCAGATTTTCCTTGCCGTCTGTACGTAATTGTCCTAATGGCAATTGACTACCTGTTAGAATAACTGGTTTTGTAAGATTCTCTAACATAAATGATAAGGCTGATGCAGTATAAGCCATTGTATCAGTACCGTGAAGAATGACAAAACCGTCATATTGGTCATAATGAGTTGAGATAGTATTCACCAATTGCGCCCATATTTGTGGGCACATGTCGCTTGAATCAATAGGGCTCGTAAACTGGTAAACATCTATTCCGGTTTTTAGGTATTTCATTTCTGGCAGTTTACCCAACAAATGATTAAAGTCTAAAGGCTCCAACGCTCCTGTCATAGGATTCTTTCCCATGCCAATTGTACCCCCCGTATAGATGAGTAATACCTTGTTTTTTCGTTCTGGAACGGTCACTAACTTCATATACGTTATCGTTTACGTGATTTCTTCTGCAAATATAGTTTAATTTTCTCTGATTGCAAAAAAAAAATAGTATATTTGCATGTCAATTTAGAAACCTAAATAAGAAATTATTCAACTTAAAATTCATAATTATGAAAAAATTCATGGACGAAAACTTCCTGTTAGAAACAGCTACGGCGCAGGAACTTTTCCACAATCATGCGGCAAAGATGCCCATTATTGACTATCACTGTCACTTAATCCCTCAAATGGTTGCTGATGATCATCAATTCAAGAGCATCACGGAACTCTGGCTTGGTGGAGACCATTACAAATGGCGTGCTATGCGTACCAATGGTGTTGATGAACGCTATTGTACAGGTAGGGACACATCCGATTGGGAGAAATTTGAGAAATGGGCAGAGACGGTTCCTTATACTTTTAGAAATCCATTGTATCATTGGACACATCTTGAATTGAAAACAGCTTTTGGCATAGAAAAGTTATTGAGTCCGAAAACTGCTCGTGAGATTTTTGATGAGTGTAATGAGAAATTGAAACAACCAGAATATACTGCACGTGGATTGATGCGTAGGTATCATGTGGAATGTGTTTGTACAACCGACGATCCTGTTGATGATTTGCGTTATCATAAGCAGACTCGTGAGAGTGGATTTGAAATCAAGATGATTCCTGCTTGGCGTCCTGATAAAGCCATGAATATTGAAAAACCAGAATTCCCAGCATATGTTGCTCAATTAGCAGAGGTTTCTGGAGTTTCTATTGTGAAGTTCGCTGACATGGTTGATGCTTTGCAAAAACGTCATGATTTCTTCTCTGAGAATGGTTGTAAACTCTCTGATCATGGTATAGAGGAATTCTACGATGAACCTTATACTGATTCTCAAATTGAGATTATTTTTGAGAAAGCAATGCGCGGTCAGCAACTTTCAACTTATGAGGTTCGTCAATACAAGAATTGTTTCTTGACCATCATGGCTGAAATGGATAATGATGCTGGTTGGACTCAACAATTCCATTATGGAGCCATCCGTGATAATAATACATTAATGTATAATCAATTAGGAGCTGATACGGGTTTTGATTCTATTGGTGAATTTAATACAGCACGTGCCATGAGCAATTTCCTAAATCGATTGAATATGAAGGGTAAGCTTACGCGTACCATATTATATACATTAAATCCTTGTGCCAATGAAGTGATAGCAACGATGTTGGGTAATTTCCAAGATGGTTCTTGTCCTGGTAAGATTCAATTTGGTTCTGGTTGGTGGTTTAATGACCAACTTGATGGAATGACTCGTCAGATGAATGCCCTCTCTGTACTTGGTTTGTTGAGTCGTTTCGTTGGAATGCTAACCGACTCTCGTTCATTCTTGAGTTATCCTCGCCATGAGTACTTCCGTCGTTTGCTCTGTAACTTGTTGGGTAATGACGTAGAGAAAGGTCTTCTTCCTGATGATATGGAATCATTATCTCGTATGGTTGAAGATATCTCATACAATAATGCAAAGAATTATTTTAAATTCTATTGATAGTGTTTCAATCGTATATTTTTCATGGAGCTGCCCTTTGTGTAGCTCCTTTTTAATTAAATGTGATAATCGTATTCATTTTAATATAGGAAAAATAATCATTATTGCTTGATTTTAGTCATCATCTAAGTATTTTGTTTATAAATTCTTTGCCAATGTCAAAAAATAGTAGTAATTTTGCAGCGTTTTAATGAAATATACTCATATTAACATGAAGAAATTATTATTTCCTATTATCGTTTTTTCAATTATTCTGACGTTGGATAGTTGTGTAAGTAGTAAGACCATTCCATATTTCCAGAATATAGACAGTATTAGTTTGGCTCCTTCTAAAGGATTGTATGATGCACGTATCATGCCAAAAGATGGTTTGACCATTACTGTTAATACTACAGACCCTGCTGCCGCCGCACCATTTAACTTGATTGTAAGAAGTCATTTAAGTGCAAGTAACAATTCAATTAGTGGTGGTTATGGTTCACTTCAGACATATCTTGTAGATAATGAAGGAAATATCGAGTTCCCAGTTATTGGTAAAATTCATGTTCAAGGATTAACCAAGAACCAATGTCAAGATTTGATTAAGAGTAAGATTCAACCATATCTCGCAGAGACAGAAAATCCAATTGTTACCGTTAAAATGTCAAGTTATCGAGTAACAATTACAGGTGCAGTATCTCGACCTACGGTTGTTCCTGTTACTACGGAAAAGATGAGTATTATTGAAGCTATTACTTCAGCTGGTGACCTTTCCATTTATGGAAAACGTGAGAATATCATTTTGATTAGGGAGAAAGAAACTGGTGAAAAGGAATACCATCGTCTTAATCTGAACGACGCAAATATCATTAATTCACCTTATTATTATTTGCAACAGAATGACATTATTTATGTTGAACCTAATAAGGTCTTGGCAAAGAACTCAAGTATTGGTTCGTCTACCACGATTTGGTTCTCGTTCATCGGAATCGTAACATCCGTAGCGTCGTTGTTGGTTAACATTTTGAGAAATTAACGATAATCAGTTATGAAATATAGAAATGAAGAATGAATTTAGACCGAATGGCTAATCATTCTTCATTTTTTTATTATCTTTTTGAATGTATGGAACCATTAAAGCATGAATGTGGAGTTGCACTTATTAGGTTGTTGAAACCATTAGAGTACTACCAACAGAAATATGGTACTTGGATGTATGGTATCAATAAACTCTATCTGATGATGGAGAAACAACATAATAGGGGGCAAGAGGGAGCGGGACTTGCTTGTGTTAAACTTGATGTTGAGCCTGGTAATGAGTATATGTTCCGCGAGCGTGCTGAAGGAAAAGATGCCATTACTTCTATTTTCGGAAAGGTTCATGATAATTTCAAGAATATTCCAGAAGAACAATTAAAAGATGTTGATTTTGCCAAAAAGAATCTTCCCTTTGCTGGCGAACTATACATGGGACATCTTCGTTATTCCACAACAGGTAAGAAAGGTTTATCGTATGTTCATCCATTTCTTCGACGTAATAATTGGAGGGCCAAAAACCTTTGTTTATGCGGCAATTTCAACATGACTAATATCGAACAAGTGTTCGAAAAGCTAACACTACAAGGACAATTTCCCCGTATATATAGTGATAGTTATATCATGCTTGAATTCATGGGACATCGTCTTGACCGTGAGGTGGAAAGAAATTTTGTTGCTGCTCATGCTATGGAATTGCAAGATAAGGAAATAACTGATTATATAGATTCGCAAGTCAAGATGAGCAATGTGCTCAAGACATCTATGCCTGAGTTTGATGGTGGTTATGTGGTTTGTGGAATGACGGGAAGCGGAGAGATGTTTTCTATGCGTGATCCTTGGGGTATTCGTCCTGCGTATTACTATATCGATGATGAAATCGTGGCATTGGCGAGTGAACGTCCTGTCCTTCAGACAACTTTCGACTTAACTTGTGATGATGTTAATGAATTACAACCAGGTAATGCTTTGCTTGTTAGAAGAAATGGTGAGTGTACGATAGAATCCATTATCGAACAAAAAGGTGATTCCAAATGTTCATTTGAACGTATTTATTTCAGCAGAGGTTCTGATAGGGATATTTATAATGAGCGAAAGAAACTGGGCGAGCAACTTACTCCTGCGGTATTGAAAGCGGTTGATTACGATACTGCCCATACGGTTTTCTCGTATATTCCCAATACGGCAGAGGTTGCCTTCTATGGACTTCTTCACGGTTTCAAGCAATATGTTAATGAAAAGAAGATTCAACGAATAGAGAATTTGGGACATTTGCCCACGCATGAAGAATTGGAATCTATACTTCACGAATACGTTCGTAGTGAGAAAGTTGCTTGGAAAGATATCAAGTTGCGTACTTTCATCACAGAAGGAAACTCACGCAATGATTTGGCTTCCCACGTCTATGACATTACTTATGAAAGTCTTCAACCACATGAAGATAATTTGGTGATTATCGATGATAGTATTGTACGTGGAACAACGCTGAAGGAAAGTATCTTGCGAATTCTTGATAGACTTCATCCTAAGAAAATAGTGGTGGTTAGTAGTGCTCCACAAATCAGATACCCAGATTATTATGGAATAGACATGCCTCGATTGGAGGAATTTTGTGCGTTTAGGGCAACGATAGAGTTGCTTAAGGAAAGAGGAATGCATCATGTTATCGAACAAACGTATCATCATTGTTTGGAAGAATTGAAACGCTCCTCTCAAGATATGCAAAATTGCGTTCGTGAGATTTATGAACCATTCACCACGGAAGAAATCAACGAGAAAATCGTGGAAATGCTTCGTCCTGAAGAAGTCACTACTCCCATTGAACTTGTTTTCCAATCTATTGATGGTTTGCATCAAGCCATTCCTAATCACCGTGGCGATTGGTATTTTACTGGTAATTATCCTACACCAGGTGGAACGAAACTTTGTAATCAAGCATACGTGAATTACGTAGAGAAGATATAGTCATAACAAACAATACAAACACAATTGTTAAGCAAAAATGAAAAATGTAACCTTAGTCTTAAGCGACGGAACATCATTTCGGGGAAAATCCTTTGGATATGAATCACCAGTCGCTGGGGAAGTAGTATTTAATACTGCTATGATGGGTTATCCTGAGAGTTTAACTGATCCTTCTTATGCAGGACAACTCATGGCGCTTACTTTTCCCTTGGTTGGAAACTATGGCGTTCCACCTTTTACGATGGATTCACAAAGTATTCCTACGTTCATGGAAAGCGACAAGATTTATGCGTCAGCTATCGTCGTCTCTGACTATAGTCAGCAGTATTCTCATTGGAATGCCGTAGAAAGTCTTGCTGATTGGTTGATTCGTGAACATGTCGTTGGAATTACTGGCATTGACACTCGTCATCTCACCAAAGTGTTGCGCGAACATGGTGTGATGATGGGAAAGATTCTTTTCGATGATATGGAAAACCAAATTCCAGAGGCTGACTATGAAGGTGTAAATTTCGTTTCGCAAGTGAGTTGTAAGGAAATCATTCGTTACAACGAAGGTGCGGGAAAGAAAGTGATGCTGGTTGATTGTGGCGTAAAAGCCAACATCATTCGATGTCTTGTCAATAGAGGTGTTGAGGTTATTCGTGTTCCGTGGAATTATGATTATACAAATGAAGAATTTGATGGTCTTTTCTTGACGAATGGTCCTGGTGATCCCGATATGTGCGAGGAAACCGTTGAGATTGTTAAACGTCAGATGAGTCGTAGTAGAAAACCTATTTGTGGCATTTGCATGGGAAATCAATTGTTGGCGAAAGCAGCAGGGGCAAGTATATACAAATTGAAGTATGGTCATCGTTCGCATAACCAACCAGTACGTTTAGCGGGTACAAACACATGCTTTATCACCAGTCAAAACCATGGCTACGCCGTGCAAACACTATGTTTAGGAAATGAATGGGAAGAACTATTCGTCAACATGAACGATGGTTCGAATGAAGGAATCAAACATAAGGAATATCCTTGGTTTTCCACTCAGTTCCATCCTGAAGCATGTTCAGGACCGACAGACACAGAATTTATTTTTGACCAGTTTATCAATTCATTGAAATAACTATTGACTCCGATGAAAGACAATTATATAAATAAAGTATTGCTCCTCGGTTCTGGAGCGTTAAAGATAGGTGAAGCAGGGGAGTTTGATTACTCTGGTTCTCAGGCCTTGAAGGCTTTGAGAGAGGAAGGAATTAAAACTGTTCTCATCAACCCCAATATTGCAACGGTGCAAACGTCGGAAGGAGTTGCCGACCAGATATATTTCTTGCCTGTTCAACCGTTTTTTGTGGAACGCGTCATTGAAAAGGAGAGACCTGATGGCATTTTCTTGGCATTCGGAGGGCAAACCGCACTCAATTGTGGAGTGGAACTATATAAGAGTGGAGTGCTTGAGAAGTACAATGTAAAGGTACTTGGAACGCCCGTGCAAGCCATCATGGACACCGAAGACCGTGAATTATTCGTAGAACGACTCAATGAAATAAATGTCAAGACCATAAAAAGTGAGGCTTGCGAGAATATTGAACAGGCTCGTCAAGCTGCACGAGATTTAGGCTATCCTGTCATTCTTCGTGCTGCTTATGCACTTGGTGGATTGGGGAGCGGGTTTTGTGATAACGAGTCGGAATTGGATAAATTGGCAGAGAAAGCATTTTCTTTCTCTCCCCAAGTGCTTGTCGAGAAAAGCTTAAAGGGTTGGAAAGAAATTGAATACGAAGTGGTTCGTGATCAATATGATAATTGTATCACGGTTTGCAATATGGA
>JAEEGL011165661.1_pt1 | contig 12450 bp, 14 predicted proteins | sample 9134231 | NCBI WGS metagenome assembly JAEEGL01 (sample SAMN16246548, study PRJNA631951) | gut metagenome | biome: gut microbiome; feature: rumen; material: fiber-attached | host: Bos | place: Iran: Karaj | collected 2018-10 | reverse complement strand
TTGTACCTTCTGAAATACCTACAACAGTACCACCAGTTTTATCTCCACTAACTTGAGCTATATTACTATTAGAACTTGTCCAAGAAACATTTTTAATTCCTATAGCAGAATTATGTGTATAACTTAAATTTCTTCCGCTATTAACATTTAATTCTACACTACTAGGATTAACATCTAAAAAAGTAAAAGATTTCGTTACAGTTGCTCTAACAGTAGTTTGTAACGTAGTTCCTGCATTATCAGTAACTTTAAACAATATTGCACTTTGTCCAGCCCTTTTTCCTCTTACCGTTGCCGTTTTACTACTATTATTAGTATATACTTCTAAAGAACCAGCATCAAAATAAAAAGCTTCAATCTTATTAATACCAGTATAAGCATTTGCTGTAAAATTAAGAGTTGATACTTCTCCTTCTCTAATAGATATTTCATTAGGATCAACACTTACATTAGTAAATGAAGTAGTTACCGTAACAGAAACAGTACAACTATTCTTCGTTCCATTTTTATCCCAAACATCAAATGTAATATTAGTAGAACCAGCTTTTTTTGCTTTAATCATCGGACTCATAGTACCTAAATTAGTTATTTCTACTACAGAGGAACTATAATCTCTAGCTTGTATAGAATCTAATCCACTATATGCATTATGAGAAAAATCAAGTACTCTAGTACCACCTTCAACAAAAGTAGCATTCGAAAAAGAAGGTGTCAAATTAGTAAAAGACGAACCAATATGAATAGATGCAACTTGATAATAAGTTTCACCATAAAGTCCTCTAACTTCCATAGAAATAGATACATTTCCTACTTTTTTTGCTTTGAATGTTGCCTGACTATCACTAGTACTTTCTGGAGTAACAAAAGCATAATCATTAACATCCCAACTAACTGATGATACTCCACTTCCATTAGGATTAATACTTATAGTAAATGTATCTCCTTCAACAATATTTTCAGAGCTTATACTATAACTAAAGCCTGTTAATGCTGGAGAAACGGAAACACTAACAGTTCTAGATAAACTACCATACATAAATCTAATAGTTCCACCACCAATTGTACTACTAGAAACTCTAAATTTATTATTTCCTAAACTAGATACATTAAGAGAATCACTAGCTGAAAAACCTGCAGGTCTATTAACAATTTGTTCACCTACAGCATTTATACAAGTACGTCTTATAACTGCATACGCTTCTATAGTTGCAGATTGTCCAGCAACAAACCCTATATTAGTTGAAGAAAGATTAATAGCAATAGGGCTCTCCGCATATTGCGTACAAGCATCATCTCCACTTATTTTAGTAATTTCATTACCTTCCAAAACATTTCTATCTATATCTACACTAGTAATAAACTTCTTATTACCAACACTTCCACTTATTAATAATACTAAGATAAATAATAATACATACTTAATTCTTTTCATATATATCCACTCTCTCTATTTTAATTATATTAATAACTAACAATTAAAAAAAGAGTTGTTAACAACTCTTTTACATCTATTTACACTTTGCTAAATCTTTCTTATCATTCTATATTTCTTAGATAAATAATAACAACCTATTAATATAAAACACAAACCAAATCCAAATACTAATGTTAAGAATAAACCTGTACCAGGATTACTTACCGTATCTGGTACATCATTATTAGGAGCAACAGCATTATTAGTAGCATCTGTATCATTATTATTATCATTATTATTATTATCAGTTGGATCTACAGCATCATTTTGTGCTGCTTCTAAAGATAATGATTTAACAACAAATTCATCTCCATCTTCAGTAACAATACTTATCGTTGCATTACCAGGTCCTACTACAGTAACATTACCTTCTTGATCTACTGTAGCCACTCCACTATTACTAGATACCCAAGAATAATTTCTAGGAGTAGCATTTTCTGGTTTAAAAGCTAATTCTAATTTAAAACTACTACCTAATCCTACTGATTGTTCACCACTAGTAACTTCTACACTAGTAATTGGAACAATAACATTTACATTTGTCGTAATAGAAAGATCACTATAACGATCTTTTAAAGTAATAACAGCTTCTCCTTCTTTTAATCCTTTAATTGTTCCATTATTAACAGATACTACAGTACTATCACTTGATGACCAAATAAAATTAGAAGTAACAACACCACTTGGAACAGTATTAATAGATAAAGATTCTTCTTCATTAACTTTTAATGTCTTTTTATGTTCTCCAAAAGACATGCTATTTAATGCTTCATGAACATTAACAGTTACATCATCATAAGCGTTTCCTGTAGCAGAATATGCACGAATTTTACCAGTACCTACACTTTTTCCAGTTATTAAACCATTTTCTGTAACAGTTAAAGCAGATGTAGGATTAAGAAGAGAAAAACGAACAGGAACATCTACATATTGTGAAAAAGATGAACCATTTACAGTACAATATAGTTCAAGTTGAGCGGAACCTAATAATTTAAATGTATTATTAACTCTCATATTAACTAAATGTGTATTAATGCTAAAAGCATGTATTCCCCCTTGACTACATCCATCGGCAAATACTTTAGTAATTTCAAAACTTAATAATACCAAGGTAAATAAAAATACATACTTAATTTTTTTCATATATATCCACTCTCTCTATTTTAATTATATAAGTAACTAATAATTAAAAAAAGAGCTGTTAACAACTCTTTTACAACTGTTTACACACAAAAAAAGAAACATATATGTTTCTTTTTAAGAACCACTACTACTATATTTCTTTATACCTAAATTAAATATAAATATACTAAATAATAAAAATATAATAGATAATAATGGTAATACTAAATAGAAATAATTATTAACTTCATTAGTTAAATACTTAATAGGATAATAATTAACTAATGTAATAGGTATTATATAAGTAAATATAACTCTTACTATCTTCTTATATATACCCATAGGATATTGACTTAATTGTCTACTACCATCAGTAAAGATATTAATAAATTCTAAACCTTGTATAGTTATAAAACAAAATGAAGCTCCTAATATAAATATACTTAAAAATATTATTACACAACCTAATAACATAAGTATTAATAACAATACTTTATCTATACTAAAATTACTAATTACTTTAAAAGAACTATATACATATATTATTAATGCAACTACTACTCTACTAAATTTTTCATAACATATATCACTACCAAATACTTGTAAGAATATATTTCTAGGTCTAATTAATAATATATCAAAATTACCTTTAATAATTAATTTACTAAATTGATCAAAACCTCTAAATATCATTTCTGAAATACTAAATCCAGCCCATACTACAGAAAAACCTAATAATAATTCATATACATTATAAGTATCTAATAAACCAAACTTAATAAATAATGCTTCTATAGTAAATAACTCTATAAACATCATAAATACCTGAGATATTAAACTTAATAATAAAGAAGCTTTATATTCTAAACTTACCTTTAAATGAGTAGCTAAATACTTAAATACCAACTTCATATTAACCACCCTGAATACATACTTTCTTTAAAGCTTTCTTCATAATTAATTTACCTATAATAAATAATAATATAATCCATATTATTTGTAATGTAATACTCTTTAATGCATACATACCACTAATATTATTAGAATATATTCTAAATGGTAAATCACCTATTAATCTAAAAGGTAAATATTCAGAAATAGATATAATAAATAAAGGTAATAAAGGTATAGGTAAATATAAACCACTTAATAATTCACCAGTAGTATTTATAATACTAGTAATACCTTTATCTTGTAATGTAAAAAAACTAATAGAATGAATAATCATATTAATACTAGCTATTATAAAACTACCTAATAATAAACTAATTAAAAATAATATAAAAGAACTAAAACTATATGGTAAAGATAAATTATATGGTTTAGGTAATAAAAATGCTAATACAATAACAGGAATAAATTTTAAAGCAGCACTAGCATATCTTTTAGCTAAGAACTTTAAATACCACCAACAATATAAATCATATGGTCTACATAATTCATAAGCAACAGTACCACTTCTAATTGATTCTAATACTTCATTATCTTTCATTCTAAGAACTACTAAACTAAATAAAGCTTGATTTAACCATACATAACTAATTAATTCTTTAAAACTCATACTATCTATACTAGTATGTGAATAAAAAGCTTGATATACCATACAATATAGAAAACCCCAAAAGAATTGAGTACTAATACCAGCTAAAGCAGCAGTTCTATATTGTAAACCAGTAAGTAATTGTAATTTAAAATGACTTAAATATTGCTTCACAATTCTAATTCTTCATATAACTTAACAATAATATTATCAATATCTTCTCCAATAACATTAACATCTTGAATTTCACAAACACTAGTAAACTTTTCAATAATACTAGAAATACTATGTGTATTAGTATCTACATCTAATACTATCTTATCTTTATTCTTTTCAATTATTTCAACATTTTTTAATTTAGGAATTCTATCTATCCTATTAAATAGAATCTCTAATTTTTTATGATTTGAAAATTTTTTCTTAATGCCATTTAAAGTACCATCATATAACTTTTTACCTCTACCAATAACTATTACTCTATTAGTTAAAGCTTCTATATCACTCATATCATGAGTAGTTAATATAACAGTAACTTTATTCTTTCTATTTATTTCTTTAATAAACTTCCTAACTTCTACTTTAGAAACAGCATCTAATCCAATAGTAGGTTCATCTAGAAATAAAATCTTAGGTTTATGAAGTAATGATGCAGCTATCTCAGCACGCATTCTTTGTCCTAAACTTAATTGCCTTACAGGAGTATTAATAAAATCTCCAAGATTTAACATTCTAATTAAATCATTCTTAGTTTCTTCATAATCACTATCACTAATTTTATAAATATCTTTTAATAAATCAAAAGAATCTATAACAGGAATATCCCACCATAATTGACTTTTCTGACCAAATACAACTCCTATATTAGCAACATATTTCTTCCTATCAAGAAAAGGATTAAATTTCCCAATTCTTACTTTTCCACTATCTGGTCTTAATATACCACATAGCATTTTAATCGTTGTTGATTTACCAGCCCCATTCGGCCCAATATAACCAACAATCTCACCTTCTTCGATTTCAAAAGAGATATCATCTACAGCTTTAATATACTTGTAATCTCTTTTAAATAAGGAGCGGAAAGCGTTTTTAAGACCACTACCACGTTGCAGTACCTTAAAGGTTTTATTTAAACCTTTAACACTAATAAAACTCATACTTCCTCCTATTAAATTGACATTTTAAAAGATACATATTTATTATGTATCTCAACGTTGCAATAGTAGTTTTTTAATCCTTTTTTATTCTTTATCACCTCAACTTCCGAAATGACAAAAAACCACATCTAAAATGTAGTATACCCATAATAAATATAATTTCCAATAAAAAAGTCATCCTCAATATATCACTAATATATAAAATATGCAAGTGTTTCTTATCTATTTGCAAATAAAATTAATAATATATTATATTGTATTTATTACTAAATACTAATATAATTAATTTAAGAATAGAGGGAATATATATGAAAAAATCAATAATTATAATCTTAACCATTTTACTATTAATATTTATATCAGTTTTCATCTTTATCATTCTACCAAGTAAAAAAACAGATAAAGATGGTATACCAGAACATTTTACTATCTACTACACCTATGGAGGAGGCTTTGGTACTAGAGGAGAAACAATTACTAAAGAAGTAGAAATTAATTCTAATGGCCATATTATAATGAGAGTAAATAAAGAAGAAAATGTTAAACCATTAGAATACAATGTTAAAGAAGAAGATGTTAAAGAATTATATAAATACTTAATAAATAATGGATTTGAAAAATTAAGAGAAGATCAAAGTGATAATACTGTAATGGATGGTAGTACTGATTATATTGAAATAAAAAGTAATAAAGTAAATAAAAAAGTTGGTGGTTATGCATCATTCACTAATGAAAAATTTAATAAAATGCTTAGAAAAACAAGAGAAACTATTAGTAACGAAAAAATGATAGAATTTGATGAAAAAGTAAGAAAAATAATAGACAAATAAAAAAATAGTCATTACTGACTATTTTTTATTATTCATATATTAATTTAGATTCTAATACTTTACCGTTAATATCAACAAATAATGGTTTATTTCCATATTTACTACCACTTTCTGTTATATTAACTATTTCTTTAACATCTGTTAATTCTTTAATAACAAGTTCTTCATTATTAGCTATAGCAAAATCAACATCAGCTTTAAATACTTTACCATTTTGATCTACATAATATAAACTATATAAACCACCATTACCTGTCATAACTGACTTATAAAAAACTACATTTTTAGCAATTTCCATCTCTGTTTTATTCTTATCAAGAACCGTAACTGTTAATTTTCCCTCATTAGTTAACTCAACTATATATTCAGGAACTCCTGACCAAGCTACTTCATGATGTGATCTATATATAGTAATATACTCACCTTCCATAAATGCTTTCTGAGCATTATTTAAAAAAGTAGTATAATCATTAGTACAAACTTTTTCTTCCTCCTTCTTAGTTTCTTCTTTCTTTTCACTTCCACATCCAGTTAATAGTAATATTGCCAATATAAATACTGCCAATAATTTAAAGTTCTTTTTCATCTTATAACTCCTTTCAAATTTATTATATCACTAACTATCTAAAAAAAATCTTTATAAATATTAAATTAACAATAGTTTTACAAATAAAAAAGATCATTAACTTAATGATCTTTTACTATCTACTACTCTTACTTTAGTTAACTTTTTACCTTCTAAAGAAAAACTACAATCTTCACTAAGACCTTCTATATATCTATAACTAACTCTATTATAAAATTTTCTATATTCTCTATTAGATTTTAATTCTTCAACAGGATATATAATAGTATCATCTTCATCCATACCTATTTTAACAGTATTAGGTATTAATATATGTCTATATAATTTCATATCACTATCATGATCTAATAACCCTTGATAAACAAATATATTAGGCAAATCCATAGATATTAATTCTCTTCTTAAATTAACATTCATAGTAAGATAATAATTCTTAATACGATTTTCTAAAAAACATACTTCATTATAACAACTCTTATATAATAAAACACGTTCATCTTCTTCTAATCTCTTTAATTCATTTCTAATATGTCTTATTTCTTTCATATGTTTCTTACTATAATTACTAGATAATTCTTTTAATCTTAAAATATATTTCTTATATTGTTTTACCTTCTTAAATCTTTCTAATTCAATCATTTTACTCTTTAAATAAGCAATATATTCCCTATTAACTTTTACTATACTACGCTTTTCTTTAATTTCAGAAGTTTCAACTACAGTTTTAATATCTACCATGAACGCCCTCCTACTATATTTTTATTATAACAAAAAAAATCATCATTAAGATGATTTTTTGTTATTCATATAATTTATAGCAGCAATGGCTGCATTAGATCCATCAGCACAAGCCGTAGTTAATTGTCTTAACTCTTTAGTTCTAACATCTCCTGCAACAAATATACCATCTATATTAGTTTTAGTATCTTCTAATGCTTTAATATAACCATAATTATCTTTATCTAAATCTTTAACTAAATTATTAGATTCAGGAATACTACCAACAGCTATAAATAAACCACTTATATTTATAGTTCTTTCTTCTCCTTTATCATTAACTACTTCTATTCCTTCAAGTAATTTATCTCCTAATAATTTATTAACTTTAGTATTTAAAATAAATTCAATATTATTCTTTTTCTTTAATTCATCTAATAAACTAGCTGCTCCTCTAAATTCATCTCTTCTATGAATTAGATAAACTTTATTAGCAATATTACTTAAATAATCTGTATCTACTAAAGCAGTATCTCCTCCACCTACTACAGCAACATCTTTATTCTTAAAAAACATACCATCACAAGTAGCACAAAAAGATACACCTTTACCAATAAATTCTTCTTCTCTATCTAATTCTAATTTCTTAAATTTAGAACCAGTAGCAATAATAATTGCTTTACAACTATATTCATTCTTATCTGTCTTAACAATCTTTTTTTCATAATCTATATCAATAGCTTTTTCAAATACTACTTCTGCACCTAATTCAACAGCTTGATTATATAAATTAGTAGCAAAATCTATACCACTAACATGAGGTAATGCAGGATAGTTATCTATCCTGTGTGTATTAATAATTTGACCACCATAAGTTAATGCTTCTAATACTAATACTTTCTTATTAGCTCTAGCTAAATAAATGGCACTAGTTAAACCAGCAGGTCCTGCTCCTATTACAACAACATCATACATATAATACCTACTTTAATAAACCTAAAATATCATCTTTAGATTTTAAGCCAACACTTCTATTAACTTCTTTACCATCTTTAAAAGCAATAACACATGGTATAGACATAACACCATATTCCATAGCTAAATCTTGTTCATCATCAACATTAACTTTAAATACAGTCTTTTCTTTACTAATCTCATCCATAATAGGACCTAACATCTTACATGGACCACACCAATCAGCATAAAAATCTACTAATACTTCTGCTTTACTATCTATTACTTCTTTCTTAAATTCTTCTCCATTAATAATCTTACTCATTATTATCTATCCCTTCTATTATTTTATATAATATTCTATATAATTCTTTAGCATCTTTTTCATCTAAATTAATACATTTACTTACATTAATAGGAACCTCTAAAGCATCTTTCTTTAAATCTAATCCTTTATCAGTAATACTTATAATAACATTTCTCTCATCATTATTATCTCTATTACGTATAACATAACCTTTATTCTCCAACTTCTTTAATAAAGGAGTTAAAGTACCAGAATCTAAATATAATCTATTACCTATATCTTTAACAGATATATTCTTCTCTTCCCATAATATCATCATAGTAATATATTGTGTATAAGTTAAATCTAACTTATCTAAAAATGGTTTATATTTTCTTACTATTTCTTTAGAACAAACATATAAAGGAAAACATAATTGATTCTCTATCTTTAAACTATTAGACATATTTTTTTAATTCTTCTTCTACTTCTTTAATATCTATAATAGGTTCAAATCTTTTAACTACATTTCCTTCTCTATCTACTAAGAACTTAGTAAAATTCCATCTAATATCATTACTATCTTTAGTACCACTTAATTTCTCTAACATCTTCATAGTAGCACCATTCTTTAATCCTTTTGGTTTCTCATATGGAGCATTATTTTCTAAATATTTAAATAATTCAATTGCATTCTCTCCATTAACTTCAATCTTTTTAAATCTAGGAAAAGTTGTATTATATTTAAATGTACAAAATTCATTAATCTCTTCATCAGATCCAGGTGCTTGATGACCAAATTGATCACAAGGAAAATCTAATATTTCTAAACCTTTATCTTTATATTCTTTATATAATTTCTCTAACCCTTCATATTGTGGTGTAAATCCACAACCAGTTGCAGTATTAACTATTAATAATACTTTACCTTCATAATCTTTTAATGAAACATCTTCATTCTTATTATTCTTAACTACATAATCATATACCATATTCATTCCTCCAATTAATTGTATACAATTAAATTATATACTATTAATATAAAAAGTCAATACCTATTAAAATAATATTCCTATTAATACAATTAATAATATAAATACACCTGTACCAAAAGATAACATAGCAAGTAATTTATCTTTCTTTAAATTCTCTACTCCTTGAATAATAATAAATAATGCCATACAAGGTAAATATATATAACCTAAATCACTATCTACTATATTAAATAAATCTATAAAAGCTAATATAAACACTAATATACTTAATATTAAACTAACTATTAATAATACTTTAGAAAAAGTATCTCTACTCTTCCATTCTTTAATAATTCTCTTCATACATATCACCAACTAAATTATAACATAAAAAAGAACTATTACTTTTCTAATAGTTCTTCAAATATTGTAATAAATTCTATTATATCTTCTCTTTTAACTAAATGAGACATACTTATTCTAATAGTATTACTAGCTAAGTCCTCAGAACCAGTTACAGCAAGTACTGATTTAGAAGGACTATTACCTAAACTACATGCAGTAGTAGTAGAAATATATACACCTCTATTATTTAATTCTTCTACTATTTTTTTAGTATCTTTACCTATTAAACTAATATTTAAAGTATTAGGAATACTCTTATCACTACTATTAATATGAATACAATCTAATTTCTTAAATTCATCTCTTAATAATTTATTTAATTCACTTATATATTTATATCTTTGATCTAATTCATGAGTAGCTAATTCAAATGCTTTACCTAAAGCAATAACATTAGCTGTTACTGGTGTACCACTTCTAAATAAAGTAGTACTTTTACCTCCATGTATAATAGGTACTAATTTATTATTATATCTATTTACTAAGCAACCAAATCCATTTAAACCAAAGAATTTATGAGGAGCAAATGTTAAGAAATCTACATTACTAAAATCTATAGTTGTTTTACCAATAGCTTGCGTAGCATCTGTATGAAATATAATATCTTTATTAAATTCTTTAACTATTCTACCTATTTCATCTATTGGTTGAACAGTACCTAATTCAGAATCAACACTACATATACTAACTAAACAAGTATCATTATCTAATTCTTTCTTTAATTCTTCTAAATTAACAATACCATTACTATCTAAAGGAATAACACTAACATCTATACCTTTACTAGCTAAATAATTACATGGAGCTACTATAGAAGAGTGTTCTACTCCAGATATAATAATTTTTTTACCTTTTTTATATTCTACTACACCTTTAATAACTAAATTATTTGATTCACTAGCACCACTAGTATAAATAATACCTTCTTTATCACAATCAAAGTAATTAGCTAACATCTTAGATACATCATCAATTGCATCTTTAGCTAATACTCCTACTTCATGACTACTATTAGGATTAGCAATATATTTCCTAGTAGCATCTACAAAACTATCTAATACTCTTTCATCAACAGGAGTATTAGCAGCATAATCTAAATAAATCATATATACCTCCTAAAAATTTAACATTAACCAATCTGGTTTAAATAATAATAAAATACCCATTAATATCATAATAATAGCACTTATTAATGTACATAACTTATTATACTTATTAGTTACTCCAGTAGCTTCAGCAGTAATCATACTAATACCAAATACTACCATATCATCTATCATATAAAAGAATATATATATTAATAAATAAATAATCTTACTAATACCTTTAATCTTATTAATAGTTAATATTTCAGTAAATATTAAAGGGAATCCTAAACTACAAGCTAATTCTATTAAATTAACACTAACAGCTAAAGTAATAATACCTATCATAGCAAATAAGAAAGATTTACTATTCATAATACTCTTAACTTTAGTAACTATTTTCTTTCTCTTCTTTTCATCTACTACAGTACAACCAGCTTCTTCTTTTCTTATCTTAAAATATTTCTTCATATTTAATATACCAGCTACTAATATAAATAAAGCTATAATAATCTTCATCCAACTAATAGTAGCAACACTTAATACAAAATTAATACCTAACATAGATAAGAAATATACTAAACCACTTATAAATAAGAAAGTCATACCTAATATCCATGCTTTCTTTCTATCTTTCATTCCAAAAAACATATTAATTAAGAATAATAATATCCACATAGCACATGGATTAAATCCATCTATAAAACCTAATACTACAGCAACAACTGGTATAGATACTTCTTTCATATTAACATTACCTAATATAGGTAACTTAATATTATTCTTATCTACATCTTCACCAATATAATCTTTAATATCATTTTCTATCTTCGAACCAGTTGCAACACTATAACCTGTATAATGTATATTACCTATAATAGTTAAAGGTACATTAGTACTATCTATATCTAATTTATCTACTACTTTATCCATTAACTTTCTATTATCTTTATTATAAGTAACTTCATACATATAAACATTTAAATAGTCTTTATATTCTTCTTCTATACCTTCTAACCATTCTCTCTCTTGAGCACAATGACTACAATCATCACTATGAAATAAATATAAATTAACTTTATCTTTTTCTACTTTAACATTTACTATATCAGCAACTAAATCTTCATAATCATCGCTAATACCATATACTACAAAAGGAATAAAAAATAATATTAAAAACAATAATAATTTTTTCATATAACATTATTCTCCTTTAAAAAGTTAACTATCTCATCATAGTTCTTTTCCCCTATTAATCTATTCTCATTACATATCATAACAGGTAATTTATCTCCTACATTTAATTCTTTAACTTGATCTTCA
>JAEEGL010984744.1_pt1 | contig 12450 bp, 13 predicted proteins | sample 9134231 | NCBI WGS metagenome assembly JAEEGL01 (sample SAMN16246548, study PRJNA631951) | gut metagenome | biome: gut microbiome; feature: rumen; material: fiber-attached | host: Bos | place: Iran: Karaj | collected 2018-10 | reverse complement strand
TGGCCAAGCGTTGCGGATGGCGGTCGGAACGCGTGATGTCACACGTCTTTGAACGCTATTGCGGTTGTTCTGCCTTGGAATGGTTGGCCCAAGAACAGAAAAACTAGTCTAAATTAGAGGAAGCACTCTGACGCGCGACAGAATGCTTCCTCTTTTTGCGATAGCATTGTGACGCGCGAGATAATGCTTGCTTCGATAGGATAGAGCATCGTGACGCGCGACAAGATGCTATCGGCTGCAGAATAGAGTACTCTGACGCGCGAGATAATGCTTACTTCGATAGGATAAAGCATCGTGATGCGCGACAGAATGCTTTCGCGGATGGATAGAGCACTCTGATGCGCGTCAGCGTGCTTTCTCCTCTAGCATAAAGTATCACGACGCGCAACAGAATGCTTACTTTGATAAGATAGAGTACTCTGACGCGCGAGATAGTGCTTGCTAAGATAGGACAGAGCATCATGATGCGCGACAGAGTATTTCCGCAATCGGATAGTGTACTCTGACGCGTGACAGAGTGCTTTCTCCTCTAGCATAAAGCATCACGACGCGCATCAGAATGCTTGCTACAAAAGCGACCAAGCAATACCTGAGTAAACCAGTTTGTAGAAGAAAAAAGTCATTTTTAGGGCAATAGTGATATTTTTTATTATAGTAAAAAACATTAAACGACATAAATATTTGCAAATTTCATAAAGAAGTTGTATATTTGCACCCGAAACATTATTTTCTGCGAACGTAGCGTTCGCACTTATACCATATCTTTGCAGCGAATAATCAAACGATATGAAAGATACGAAGAACCTTTTCACTCGAATCAAGCTCCTGGACGAGCTTCTTTCCGATCAATACCATGACTACTCCATGGACGACATCGTTGACAAGATGAACGATCGTCTGGAGGATATGGACTGCGAATCAGTAACCCGTCGCTGCATCGAGAAGGATATCAAGTATCTCAAAGAGAAAAGTCCCTTTGGTGTCTTTATCAAAACTTATCCGGTACCTGCCTACGATAAGGAAAGAGATCGTGCCTGCATCAAGCATTGCCTCAAGTACGAGGATCCTGGTTTTACCATTTTTCAAAAGAAGATAAGCAAGGAGGAACGAAACCTACTTCGTGAGGTTCTTAGTACCCTTGGTCAGTTCAAAGGACTCAATCACTTTGAGTGGCTGGAAAAGTTCAAGTCGAATCTTGAAATTGAACAACGCAGGCAGATTATCTGTTTCAGCAATAACCCTTATCTGAAGAACTCCAGTCTTCTGGGCACCCTCTTCGACCTGATTTCGAACGAGGTGGTTGTTCGGTTGTCATATCACACCTTCCCGAATCTGGACATACGCTCAATCGACTTCCACCCATATCTGCTCAAGCAGTACAACGAACGCTGGTATCTCCTTGGTGCGGCAGATAGTGACAATAAGATTCTCACTTTTGCACTCGACAGGATAGATGATGTGGAGCCTCTTCCTGAGAAAAAGTACATAGAATGTCCCGACGAACTAAATGATCGCTTCGACGATATCGTGGGTGTCACCCTCAATGAAGACCGTCCCATTGAGCACATCTTGTTATGGGTAAGTGATATCTTCAAAGGATATATCGAAACCAAACCTATCCATGGCAGCCAGACTCCACAGACAGGCGAGAAAGAACAGAATCTAAGAGAGAAATACCCCCAGCTCAAAGGTGGCATGTTCTTCACATTAGATTGCATCTCCAATCATGAAATCATTAATGTTCTGTGTTCTTTCGGCGAAAATCTTATCGTTTTGCAATCAGATGGTACTATCCAAAGTGACATCGACAAAACAATTAGCAAAATGAATGAGATTTATTCTTCACTGCGAACATCCCGTTCGTAAAGAGGCATTATCTTTGCAACAAAAAACAACAAAAATATGAATACAAACTTCACAATCAAAAATTTCAGAGTATTTGATGAGAATGGTGTTTCGCTTGAACTCAAGCCAATTACCATTCTGACTGGATGTAATAGTTCTGGTAAGAGTTCTATAGTTAAGGCTATGCTCATTCTTAAGCATTTCTTTATGCAGATAAAGAATGCAAATGACATAAAAGCTCCTATTAACTTGTTTAATTATAAAATAGATATCGCTACCGAGGAACTTAAAAGCCTAGGCAACTTTGCTAATACAATTAATCGAGATTCTGATTCCGTTGAAGTGACTTTCGAATATACGATCTATTCTCTCATGTTGTCAAAAGATGTCAGTGTCTGTTTGTCTTTTTCTGTGAACGAAAACGATGAATTGAAAAACGGCATATTGCAAAGAATCTCTATGTCTATCGATGACAAAGAGTTCTACTCCGCAAACCGCAAGGAAAACTATTACACTTGCAATTTGAATGCCATCAAGAAAGAATGTCCTGATTTTCTTGAATTAGAATTCATTATTCATGCTTATTGTTCTATATATGGACAATACAATTATGATTATATTCCAAAGATGTCTAATAATGAGTATAAAAAATTATTACTCGACGCAAAAAAAAGCATTCAGGAATATGATGAAACCAGATGTAAAGATATTCTGAGGTATGTCTATTCTTCACAATCTCAAGATCAAGATATTTTGAGAAAATATAATATAGACCCCAATATAATAAGTTGGACACGTGAAAACGGTTCCTACTTTAATATTCCAGTAATTTCAGAATTAGAAAAAGCTGGCAAAGAGGGTATTTGTTCGCTAATTTATGATAAAATACTGGCAAATAATAACTCAGAGGATATGAGGTTCGCATCAAATAAAATATTGAACGATTTCATGTCTTCTGACGCTTCATCTTTTTTTGATTATTTCAAAGAATATGAAGGTACATATTTTAAATATGTTAAAACACCAAAGATCTTTAATAATACTGGCATCCCTCGTATTTACGATTTTACAATCTCCCAAGATTATTTGTCGATGAATCCGGATACTTATGAAGAAGTAGTTTTTGATGAAGATACTCTCAAAAGTGATGATGAGAAAAATACAGCACGTAAAAACTGGAGAGAATCAAGTGTCAATTTCCCTATGCTTTACGAAATCGTAATGCTTTGGAATAAATCCCTAACAAAAGACACCAATGACAAGGATAATGTAAATTTGTTTAAATCTTTGTCAAAAGAAAAGTTCGAAAAAACTGATTATTACGAATATAGTCCAGAAATTTTGCCTGCTGGCGGATATATTCACTATGCCTATAGGTTGCTTGGAACATTCCTTGTAAATATTTTACACGAAGTCCTGAATCCTGAACCATGGATTGGAATTGCATATGCTTCATCATCAAGAGTTGAAGCTAGCCCATATTATAGTCTGACAGATAAGAGCAACTTTTCCATTGCACTTAAGAAGTATTTTGATGCTCGTAGAGCCTATTCTGAAAAGAGCCAACGAAAAAATAAAGATTTCAACATTGGGTCATATATAAATCAATGGATACAAGAGCTAGGAATAGGCGATAAGATAACTTTCGATGTTTTTCAAAATCTTGAAGTTGTTGCACCCAAATTGCATAAGCAATCTGGGGATGAAGGATGTTTCCTAACTGATGTAGGATTTGGTATTACCCAGTTATTGTCCGTGCTAATAACTGTTGAAACACAAATACTATCAAGGCTCACAGACTCTTCTAATCATAAAGGCGAAAACAGGATTGAAGGATTGCAAGATCTATTTAAGTTGTTTGATAATTGGGAACAAAGTGAACGGAAAATGTGTTCCATTTTGCACAACACTATAGCAATTGAGGAGCCAGAGATCCATTTGCACCCTAAGTACCAATCTTTACTTGCGGAAATGTTTGTTGAAGCATACGAAAAATATAAAATTCACTTCATTATTGAAACCCATAGTGAATACTTGATACGCAAACTTCAAGTGATGGTTGCCGATAAAGATTGCAAGCTAACCCCCAATAATATATCGTTGAATTATATTGAATCTGGCAAAGATGAAATTTCGTCTAATCTACAGATACAGATACTCGATGATGGAGGTTTGAGCGATTCATTCGGAGAAGGTTTCTATGATGAAGCCGATTCTCTTGCCATGCAATTATTTAGAAATAAACCGATACTGTCATGAGGTCTCTTGTTTATCTACAAAGCGGTTTTTGGACAGCACTATCTGTTAATTCCTCTCAAGAGGGAATAAGAAATATGCTTGAATTGTCAGAAGTTCTAAAGAATTCCGAAGTAATCACTGACTTGTCGGAGGAATTGGTAAAAAAAGATAAATTCTTAATGGAAATTCTAAAAAAACAAGGAAATTATCAGCGATGTGATGAAAAATATATAGGGAAACAGATTGAAAAAATGAGTTCTTCACAGAACACAGATAATTTGTGTGCCACCTATATGTTGGACAAAGACTCAATAGAATGTGAAATAATTGAAGAAAAATATGGTGTTATTGCATTGAATGCTTCAAATATCAATGAACGACGTTATTTATTCAAAGGTGATGGTTTTTACCTTAACAAGAAAAATCGATACAACTCTAGATATTTGACTTTCAAGGGAAAGTTGACTCATCCATGTAATTCGTTAATTATTATTGACCCATATTTACTAATAAAGAGGAGTAAAGATTCAGAAACTAATGAGATTATTTATCCAGGAATAATTAATAATTTGGAATCGTTGCTAAAAGCGATGCTTCCTTTAAAATTGTCAATTGATTTTCATTTGACAATTGTTAGTTGCTTAGACATTCCGGATGAAATCGGTGAAGTGTATAAGAAAATAGATGAATTAATCAAAGACATAAGGAAGGAACTAACGGTAAAACTATGCCTTGTTTACACATCCAAAGGGTATAGTCCTTGGATCGAATCATTCCATAGCCGACATGTTTTATCAAATACATATATTATTGATTCAGAAGATGGATTTGATCTGTTCAATACAAATGGTTATTTAACAAAAAATAACCCATCTGTTTCAATCGTTTTCCCAAGAATTTATGGGAATAGTAGACAGGATATCACGAAGTATTACAATTGGATATTATCAGTCAAGAAATACTTCGATGAAGCCAGGTATGTTATGGGAGATAAAAATAATCGCTTGTTTGAAATAAAATAAAGAAATGGCAACTTGGACAAAGATAGAACGACCGACAGACGATGGTACCATCGAACAGATGCAAGCACCTCTAATCGTTTCTGCAAGCAGAAGCACCGATATTCCGGCATTCTATGCCGATTGGTTCTTCCATCGTTTGCAAAAAGGATACTCTGCATGGACGAATCCTTTCAATGGTGTGAAGTCATACGTCTCTTATGAAAAAACACGATTCATCGTATTTTGGTCGAAGAATCCCAAGCGGCTTATTGAATACCTGCCGATATTGGACCAACGAGGAATAGGTTGTTATATACAATTCTCGCTTAACGATTATGAAATCGAAGGATTAGAAAAGAATGTTCCACCGTTAACTCAAAGAATTGAAACATTCAAAATACTTGTTGACGAACTAGGACCTGGTCATGTCATCTGGCGTTTTGACCCGTTGGTCCTCACCGATCAAATAAGTATTGATACTCTTCTTTCGAAGATTGAAAACATTGGAGACCAACTGCTTGGTTATACTGAGAAGTTGGTATTCAGTTTTGCTGATATTGAGAGCTATACAAAGGTGCGATTAAATCTTCAAAAAGCCAAAGTCAATTATATTGAATGGACAGAAACACAAATGTGTGAATTCGCTGAAAAATTAGTGAAACTAAACCAAAAATGGCATTACGATCTGGCTACTTGCGGTGAAAAAATCGATCTTAATGGAATTAAGAAAAACCATTGTATTGATGATGACCTTATTATTCGCTTTGCGCATGAAGATAAAGTGCTAATGAACTACCTTAATGTAAAGATTTTGCCCTTACCAGAAGTGAACCTTTTCGGAGAATCCGAACCGTTACCCGAAGGCGCAATACCTTTGCCAAGAGGTAGATATGCCATACATGGTAATAATCGTGATAAAGGGCAACGTTTATTTTGCGGATGCATCAATAGTAAAGACATTGGAGAATACAACACCTGTATTCATGGTTGCGAATACTGCTATGCAAACACCAGCAGAAAGGCTGCCATTGACAACTTTCGTTCACACAACGCAAATCCCTATTCCGAAACTATCACTGGAAGATAACTATGCTATATAAAGAATTCATAAATCGTTGCAATAGTATTGATGATATTATCAATCATTGTCACGATGCCTTACCAAATCAATTTAAGGCTAGACCATGGACGTACCCAAAATTGAATCATGGTATTGATCTCCTTACTACAGAAGAAGCGTTAAATAGCTACATGTCTGCTTATGGAGAAATGCACGTGAATAAATGTCGAGCTGCTATGATGAATTTTCCCTATGAACAATTAATAGGGAGTATAGAAATTGTGGACTGGGGTTGTGGCCAAGGTATTGGTTCAGCTACCGTAGTCGAAGCATTGAAGCAGCATGATAAATTGCAATGGTTACGTCGTGTAACTTTAATAGAACCAGCTCCTAATGCCATTGATCGTGCATTTATAAATGTAAAAAGGTTGACGCAGAATGCTGTTGAGATTGATGTTAAAAACTTATTTCTTCCTTCAAATGGTATATCTGAGGATAATACGCTAACATCAATAGGATACACATCTTCCAACGTCATTCATGTATTCTCCAATATATTGGATGTCACTTCCATAGATTTAGGTGCTGTGGCACGTATGGTAGCATCTTCACATGGGAAACATTTCGTTTTATGTATTGGCCCTAAAAATGGTGCTGCTTATCGGATTGAAAAATTTTGTTCTGTTTTTGGAGATCAAGAGTATTTCAGCAGTATAGATAGTATAAAATTTGGCCATACAAGGAGGACAGCTCATCCATATACTTGTATGACGCGATGCTTTGTGTATAATGGTGCCCCCCCTGATTTGAACAAATTATCATTGTACAAAGAAACTAATGAAGAAATATTCGACGATTATGATCTCCGCCTTCAAATCCAAAACAAGGTGCTTTCTGCACAAAAGGCAAGAGTGGCATGGCGTCTTGAAAAAACTTTGGCCAATGATGATATAATGTATATTGATGCTGTTATCAATGAAGCTGCAGTAGATTTCATAATTGTACGCCCTAATAAAGGTGTGCTAATCGTCAATTTATTTGAGGAAAATCTTGATGACTGCAGTTTATCTGAGGACAATAAAGTAATAAATGTATCAAGCAAGAAATACCAATCTCCAATTGATCTTGTAAACCTATGCCAAACTAGTATCAAAGATGGCATTGAAGAACTATTAATGAGTACCATAGAGAGTAGTCATAACTTCAGTATCATAAAAAAAGTTGTTATCTTCACTGAAAACACAATTAGTGAAATAAAACGATTCTTTAATTATGATAAAGACTGTATTAACTACACATATATTTTTGGAAAGGAATTTATTGAGCAAAAGGAAGTATCTCTAAACTTATACAATAAAACAGAATTTCTATATAATAATCCTAGCTTTGATGATGTTGTCATACGCAAACTTGCCAAAATAATATCGCCATCATGGCACTCTTATCAAGAGGGTCGAGTAGATATGCATCCGATTGGAGCGCAGAAAAAACTAGCAGAGAGTAGCCGAACCCAACAGAAAATTAGTGGTGTCGCAGGTTCTGGAAAGACACAGGTTCTTGCTTTTAGGGCTATAAATGCGATGAAACGAACAGGGGGTGATGTACTTGTATTGACATATAACATCACTTTGGCTAATTATTTGAAGTTCAGACTTTCTGAAATACGAGAAGACTTCTCATGGGAAAAAATAGACATTTATCCCTATCATCAATTTTTCAGGTTACGTGCAGCTGAAAGCAAACTTCACGTTGGATTCGGCTCATACCAAGATGAAAAATTCTTTTCTGAAACGGACAAACACAAAAAATATGCAGCTATTTTTATCGATGAAGTTCAAGACTACACAACGGAATGGTTGCGCATAGTAATGCAAAACTTCCTCATTGAGCCAAATGGCGAAGTCGTAGTATTTGGAGACCCGAAACAAAATGTTTATCATCGCCCGTTAGACTCAAACAAAGACATTAGGTTAGGAGTAATTGGAGGAGAATGGAATAGACAATTAACAAAAGGGCGACGGTTTACCAATCCTCGCCTTGCTACCCTTGCTACGTCTTTTCAATCCAAATTTTTAGAGGATCTTCCTACAGATAATATAACCACCGATAATACGATAGAGAATGCTCTTGATTTCCAAATAATAAAATACATTGACATGAGGATATCAGGTTCATTTAATACGTTGGTTGACACTATAATCAGAATAATTAATAATGATAACAATTCCGCACAGGACTTCGTAGTGCTAGCTTCTTCAACCAATTTATTGCGTAACATAGATTTCAATTATCGTCAAAATACTAAGAAAGAAACAGAAGTCACCTTTGTTACTACAGAGGTATTTGAACGATTGAAATCTATTCATCACGTTACTGATGAAAGAACGGCCGATTGGAAATTTAATCGAGATTTTGAGGCGATAGAAAGGGCAAGGAAGCAATTATTCACAACAGACAAGCGATGCTTAAAGATTTCTACGATACAAAGTTTCAAGGGGTGGGAATCTCCTTCTGTCATCCTCATCCTCGAAAATGACACCTCTTTAAGCAATTCCTCATTTCGTCCAATGGCTCCTGAAACCATTTATACGGCAATAACACGCGCAAGAGAAAATTTGTATATAATTAATGTAGGAAATAATACTTATCATGACTTCTTTAATAGACAATCATTATGATTATTTTTACAAATATAGAAAAATATGCCATCGTCAGCATTCTTTCGCAAATCATGAAAGCTGACGGAATTATTCATTCTAAAGAGGAAGAATATATGAATCGAATTTATAGTGAACTTGGTATTAAAATCAATAATATTGAAGACATATCAAATATTGACGATATACAAGCGAAACAAATAATAAATGGTATGACGGATGAGTGTAAAGCCCAAGCTCGCACCCTATTCATTGGTATGGCAGAGGCTGATGGCATTATACATCCAAAAGAGACAGAGATCATAAACCAATTGTTTGTTTGATTTCTTCATTCTTATTTAAAGGTTAAACTTTAGTCTATTTTGCATGTATTTTATGTCATAGTACATAATTAGTTCAAAGATGAAACCAATTATAAAAAAAATAAACATGTTTATGCGAACGTAGCGTTCGCAAACAACACTTATCTTTGCACCGTCAAACAATAAAAAATCGCAAAAGATATGGGAAAGATTCGTTTCTACACCGATGCAACAAGAGTTGGGATGCCTTTCATCGACATCAATGGGGGAGGCTCCGAGAAATCCATTATGCTGATCGACACTGGTTCGACAGATAACTCTTTGTTCGCATACGCCTACAAGCAGGCCAAGGACCAGTTTAAGGAAGTCGAAGGGGTAGATAATACTTTGTATGGAATCGAAGGAAAAGAGGCAAAGGCAAAATGTGTGGTGGGAACCATTAATTTTCTCGGGAAAGACCGCGAGATGTATTTTCTCGTAAGGGAAGATGACGAGGCAGATGCTGGCTTGTTGCTCTCCGAGCAAATGGGGTTCCCTGTAGTAGGTATTATTGGCACCTTCTTTATGGCAGAACATAATTGGAAGATCGATTTTGCCAATCAAGAGATCATCATCCCAGATTTCGATATTTGGCCTGATGATTTTAAGAAAGTATTAGCCAGTAAAAAACAAGGTTAGCCATGACTAAACCGTTAACCATACGAAGAGATAATTTTCCGACATGGACGTTGTGCTGGTATTAGGTCAGCTAAATGAAATAACAAATATGATTATTGACAAGAAAACACAGAGTTTCTATCTGAGCGAATCACACAAGAAGAACTCAGAGCTTGCTCAGGTATCCTTGAAGAAGCAGAAGCCCTTCTCCAGGGAGGAAATGAAAGCTCAGTACCTGAGACTAAAACAGGAAAAAACAGAAGAAATAAATCTTACAAAAGGGCAAGAAAAATGATGAAAAAAGCAAAGAATCTATTGAGATGGGCAAAGAGGAATATTTGGATAATTATCTTTTGGCCCATTACACTTCCTCTGCATTTGCTATTTATGTTATATGTATGGCTATACATTTTGGCTCATTGCAACATAATAAAATGGGCAGATGGATCATGGGATTTAACGTTGGATCTACATCGGCACGATTGACTCCAACCGACTGAAGAATATGAAAAGAATAATATTCCTGGACACTTATGGAACTGACAAATTCACAGTTACTGCTATTAGTAGCATTCAGCAAAGCAGGGATACCAAAGCGAGAAGCTGCAGTGTTGCTATCGCTCTTAGAGAAGCAGGAGATAGAAAATATTCTGAATCAGTTGGACAAGATAGTAGACAGCAAGAAGAGACTTCCAACAGAGCAAGAGATAATGGAAATCCTTTGGCCAATATTGAAGTCTAAGAAATAGATTCTATATTCAAAAGAATAGTCAATAGAGGTCATTGGAATTCACCTCATTATGGAAGGCAAATGGACATGATAATCAAATATAACAGAATCAAACCCTCAAACTAAAATATAATATGGCACTTTCAGAAACCAAGAAGATGTTAATCGCTGGGCTAAAAAACATTTTAACAAACAAGGATGTAATATTAGCAATAGCGCTGATGTTGAAATCAAGGGCGCAGGAGGAAACAATGATAGCTTGGATAGCACAGCATTACAAGGAAAATCCCTCAGAAGACCTTGTGATACAAATAGCCAAGAAAATCGCAGAGAAAGTACAATAATGATAGGCATCGAAGGTCCAATCCCTCGCTCTTTTGACGGATGAGTTTCTGGTATTCGTCATAGTCTATGTAGCGACCGCCTAGGTTTTAAGGTGTCCAAACTAAAAGGGTTCAATGAATAAGTAAAAACGCTGAAGGGCTTTTAAAACAACAAATACAAGAAATTAGAAATGGAAACGATGACAGACAAAGTAAATGAGGCTTGGGAGCTTATGGTAGATTGTCTTTTAGAGATGAAATTGCCCAAGGAAAATGTGACAGCGATAGCTACGATGTTACAAAAAGAGAAGCAGATAGAAACAATGCTGGATTGGATAAAGAAACACCATCATGAGAATCCGAGCAAACTCAGAGTGATGCTGGTAGCCAAAAATATCAAAGAAGGATTACAGTAAAACGTGATTCTATCCTAAATAAAGTCAGTTTTGTTTCCATTGATAAAGATGGTAACATCTTTCTCGATGAGACCATCATATCTCCAAACCACGCTATCCACGAATATACTCATCTTTGGGACAGAGCAGTTCAAAGCAGCAAAGATGGCATGGCAAGACCTGTACTGAATTAGATGGCACAAATAAAGCATTAAAATGATTAGAAAATGAGTTCAAGAGAACCAACAATCCCAGAGATTTTGTACGCAGGATTACACCTGCTTGGAATAACAGACAAGGAACAGTTGAAAGTAATCCTTCTTACGTTAGAAACAGAGGGCAATATGGCAGCAATGATAACAAGAATAGAGGACAGGGTGGAGAACAAGAAAACAATGGATTGGAGCGAAGCTCTAAAGATGGCAGTCTCCATCAGGAATTCCGAACACCCGTAGGTGAAGTCTATGGCTTTATAGACAAGGAGGGTAACATCTATCTCGATGAAAAAAACTCTATTTCAAAACGTGGCATGTCCTCAAACGTTCGTTGGGGGACATGTTTACGAAAAAACCTATCAATTCTCGGCACCTTCTCTACTTCCCTACTATTCTCAGACGCGAACAAAAACTAATTCCGTCAAACGCCACGCTGAAATTCCGTCAAATGCCACGCTGAAATTCCGTCAAATGGCATGATGAAAAATGAAAAAATATGCTTACAAACGAGAAGATGGAGTTTATGTTGTGCCTGTGTGTTCCTTGAAAGATTGAAACACGTCTCAAAAGTTAACTTAGTCTTAGTCGAAAAGAGGGCGTGTCAAAAGTCCATTCAAGGCTTTTACACGTCCTCTTCTTATTTCAAGCCACCATCATGGTCTTAGGACATTCACATGGACTTATTTCTTCAAATTTGGTCAAATTTGGGCGGATATTCGCCTTATAAGCCCCATAATTTGAATCAGAAGTGCCAGTTGGAGCATTTGTAGTCTTCCTGGTCAGGTTTCTCCATAGTTTCTGTATGTTGAAAGACATGGCGAGCAGGGCAAAGTCCATCTTGACCTTGTCTAATCCGCGATGACGAAAGCGCCGGTATTGCTTATTGAACTTTATCTGCCCGAAGACCGCTTCCGGCTCTATCGGACGTCTGCTCCTGTGCATCAGTCCCTCCTCCGAGAGGAGCAGTTCCCTTGCCCTCCTCTTGTAGCGGTTGAGCCTGTGGTTTACGTGGATCGTGCGGTTCCCC
>JAEEGL015471196.1_pt1 | contig 12451 bp, 15 predicted proteins | sample 9134231 | NCBI WGS metagenome assembly JAEEGL01 (sample SAMN16246548, study PRJNA631951) | gut metagenome | biome: gut microbiome; feature: rumen; material: fiber-attached | host: Bos | place: Iran: Karaj | collected 2018-10 | reverse complement strand
TTCTCTCGATGAAGATGCCGCTCTGGAGAAGGCCGGACTCCTTGGCTATCTTGGCGAATATCTGAGCGACCAGAGTCTTGGCCGCACCCGGGTTGCCCTTGAAGGTCATATGCATAGAACGTGCGTTGCCGGAGTGCTTCTTACGCTGCTGCTCTGCCTTGTTGGCAAGGAGGATCATATCGATCTGCTCCTTTACGGCCTTGAGGCCGATAAGCGACTGAAGCCGGTCATATGCCGAGCCGGTGTTGTCGTCACGGTCAAGCTTGAAGGACGGATTCGCCTGAAGCTTGTAAGACTTCAGGAAGTTCTTACGGATGCACCAGGATTCGAAGCTGTCGAAGGCCTTCAGGATATCCGTCTGGGTGAATTCGGTCCCTTCGAGCGTATCCAGATACTCACCGGCCTGTGAGACGTAGCTGGAGTATGCCGAGCCCTCGATGAGGTTCTTCAGGTAGCTCTCAGCGTCAGCGCGGCTGCCCTTGCCCTCACGGATGGGTACATAGTAGATGTACTTCTCGATGAGGGGGATGAGGGTGAAGGCAAAGCCCGGATTATCGATATCGTACAGGAAGACAAAGAGATTGTCGTTCTTGTGAGTCTTTACCAGCCGAGCAAGATACGCGCAGGTGGTGGCATAGGCTGTCGGTTCGGTACCGATCTTCGTGCTCATATCGATGACGATGGTGCCGCCGTATGAGTTCTCGATTATCTTCTCGAAGATGGAGGGGTGCCTGTAGAGCTCATCGTCGATATCAGTGATAAGTTCCATACGGCCACCCTTAAGTCTGCCGGCCTTCGCGAGCGCCCCCATAAGTCTTATGGTGATATCGCTGCCGGCTTCCTTGCTCCTGGAAGAGATTACATAATGTGCGGCGATTCCTGTAAGCGTATTTGCTGAGTCCTCGCCTGAGACGGTATCCCTGGCTATCCTGTCCAGCTCGTCTCTGAGCGTGACATCGTACAGGTGGTCTTCTGTGTCAGGTCCGGTATAGGCGATGTCTTCAGCGAGCCTGAAGCCGCACTTGCCGGTAGAGAGCAGTTCTCTCTCGTCGTACAGGATGACGTTGGCCTGGTCGACCATTCTGGACCAGTACTGGCACAGACCTCGTCTCTTTGCTTCCCTGAGATTGGATTCGAATTCAATCATAGTTATCTCGGCGAAGTCTGAAGTCTTGATCTTGCGATCAAGGATGTCTTCGATGGTCGACATAATCTCGTCCATTACTTCTTCGGGCTTTCTCGTCTTCTCGTCGATTGCGTAGACAGCTCTGAGGTACGTACCTTCATCTCTGTAGATGAGAAAGGAGATGCCGTTGGACAGGTTCTTTGACAGGTAATTCGTAACTGCCTCGATGGAGTTATCGTAAGAGTATTCCTTGAGTTTTACCTTCGAGGAAGTGATGTCTTCATACCTGAGGTGCAGATTAAATGTGTAGTATCTCATATTCTTTTCCTCCCATTCCAAATTGTTTTTTGTTGGCGTAATCGTAGCAAATTCGATATGCGTTTGTGAATGGTGAAGTGGTGTTACGATAGGCAAAATTTGAACTATCCTCGCGAATATATTATTCTTGTTTATAAGTAAAGGAGATTGGGTATGGCGAACAAGAAATATTCTGTGCTGGCAGTGCTGAGAGTTCTGGAAGACTATTCGGATGAGGAGCATTCTCTGTATATCAAAGAGATACAGGGTCTTATAGAAAGCGAGTATGGAATCGTTGTTGGTGAGAAGACAATCAGAACAGATATACGCGCTTTGTTGGACTTTGGATTTGACATCAGATTTGTCGGATCATATAGAAGAGTAGTTGCTCATAAAGATGGTACAGTTATTGATTCGGATATCAATACGGGATGTTATCTTGTCGGTTCCCTGACGGATGTGGATATTGAGATCCTGTTCAGCTCTCTTACAAATGAGCGACATCTGTCTGATACCAGGTATAAAGAACTGATGTACAAGCTGGAGGGGCTGTCGTCAACGAATGACTTCAGATTGTTCAACAATGCTGTGCTTAGAGGCAAAAGAGATATTGTGAGTGGCGACATTGTGTATGAGAACATACATGTGATCAAAGAGGCGATCAAAGGGCGTAAAGTTCTGTCTCTTACATATTTGCCGTCGATAGGCGAACCGCCTTCGAATGTTCAGAAAGAGATGCTGATATCTCCTTATAGGGTGTTCGTGGAGGACAATGTCTACTATCTTGTCGGAAGCAAGAAGCGTAATTGGTGGTTAGGTGGTGAATTGGTATTCCTTCGAATTGAGCGGATGCGCAAAGTTGAGATATTGCCGTATGAGAAATACAGTGTCGTGGACATAATGGGCGGTAAAAAGATTGGTGATGACTATGACAAAGGTCGCTTCAGATTGTGTCTCGGGCAGAGTATAGAGATTACTTTCAGATACAGCACGTCCATATTTGATAAAGCCTGCGATTACTTCGGCAAGAGGAACATGAGCTTTGCTTTTTTTGACGAAAGTTTTATTGAATCGAAGGTATCTGTTCCAGAGAAAGCAATGGTTCAGTTTGCTCTGATGAATGCGCCGGATGTTGAGATCATGGATCCTCCGGAACTCAGAAAGAAGGTAAAGAACATGTTTACAACGGCGGCGAAGAAGAACAGTTAGTTGTTAGATGCGTGCGAACAGTCCATTTAATCGGACTCTTGATCCTTAGTTACGTGATATACTGACCTCGTAATGAATACAACCTGTCATGATCCTGTAACTCCCGATAGGGAGTCAGGGTCATTATTTCTATTAGGAGGAAAGTTATGGAAAACTATTTTGAATCTGATTACAACAGGAACCTGAAGGAAGCGCTCGGCGAAGCTGCAAGAGACTACAGCGAAGAGAACTGGCTTAAGGTAGTGGAGCTGCTTATGGAAGGCCTGCTGAGCGGAGAAGAGCTTGCCATTGCAAGTAACGGCGCTCCCCGCATAGTGATTGCTTTCGACCCGGAAATAGAGGCAGAGGACATCTTCTCTGACGAACCGGGTGTGGGTGAGGAGAGGCTTGCTTCAATTGACCACGACGGCAAGTCCTGGCTGCTGACATTTACCTGTGCGGAGGAGGCATATGCCTTGGATTCCAATGCGAATGTTATGTATATCCCCATAAGGGAGCTGTTCGAGTTCCTGTGCGGCGACGAAGAGGTCGGCGGGTTCATCATCAATCTGGGAACGGATACATTCCTGGTCTCCAGAGGGCTTATGGCCGATATGCTGGAGGATGCGGACGACTGGCCGGATGTGGGGTGAGTGTCCCATTAATCACCCTCATGAGTTCTCTGACGGTGATACAATACGATTGAACACAAGGAGAGTGTTCGAGTTTTTCAAGTTTTGGTTTATGTTTTCTCCTCTTAAGCGACCCGGTTACTCCTTTTCCGGGTCGCTTCTTTTTGCATCATTTGTTTGTTATAAGGTGATGAGATAATTTGTGTACATAATCCTGTGTAAGATGTTGATGAATCAATAAGCACTTTAACATCAACACACTGAACCATGCGGCAACACCTGATAAAGAAATACTCGATACATATACTGGCAATCCCAGCGATCAAGCCGGAGCTGTTTGATATACCCATGAGCCGGTGTGCGATCATATCTTGTACCGATAGGAAGAACAGACATGTATTTATGTTTCCTGCAACGCAGAGATGTCTCATTCCTTTTGCTGATTCGGAAGACACGGCTCATCCCTATGCGATAACGGCTGTTCAGGCCAGGCTGATCATAAAATTTCTTAGGCGGCTTCCTGATGAAGTTACTGATCTGTACGTGTGCTGCTCTAAGGGCGGGTCAAGAAGTCCTGCAGTAGCTGCCGCCATACTCCGTATGTCGGGCAGAAGCGATAAAGCAGTGTGGGAGAATCCGTTCTATGTTCCCAACAGACTTGTGTATAGGGTTATCTGCCAGGAGTTTGGCCTTCATGCTTCGGAGTCATATGTAAATCAGCTGGCGGAACTCAACATGAAATGTTATCTGGATGCCGTATATAACGGAAATACCGGTGGTTATGAGAGGTGGCAGATCATTGAGTAGGTGTGAATGAAAAGTGTACGAATAAACGGACTCATCCTTGACAATCAGATGCTATACTGAGGCTACTAGAGAAAGGGAGGAATGAGATATGATTAGAGTTCCCAAGGACAAGTCAATTGACATAAATGTACCTTACCGCATGTACAACGATACAGAACTTCTGGTTACAGAAGACGAGGTTTGGGTCCGTGCTGACGAAGCACTTTACAACAGGATTAAATCTTCTTATGACTCGGGTAAGTTCAAGACCATGAACGACGACGAGTCGCTGAAGGAACTGTGTGAAGAGTATGCTTCCAAGGCGAGGAAGGCAAGGTGGCAGGAGTTTGTTTTCGACTACCCGGAAGATATTGTGAGAGGATTAACTTTCGAGGAGAACTCCGCAGCGCGGTGGGACGAAGAGAAGTTCCAAGAGATGATGGACGAGATAATGCCCGGAATCCTCGCAGAGGACGAAGCCGAGCTAGACGAGATTGCCAGGCAGGCTCTGGAGGAAGTCGACAGAATGAACGCGATAGAAGGCGACTTAACGGCTCTTCAGAAATGGGTAGAGTCCAAGGGGTTTAAGCCCGGCGAGCATAACCTTAACGTGGGTGACGAGGGCATCGGGTATGTGACTCTGGATTTGGCCTGGACATATGGGCTTAAGGGACTGCAGGGCGGATTCACGAAGCCGGTCGGATTGAGAATCGGAGCTTCCGCTGAAGAACTTAAGCCTGCTGAAGGATACGGATATACCTGCTTTACAAGTATTGAAGAGTTCAAGGAATATGTCCGGAAGAAGTATGGGGTAAGCTGATGCAACCATGCCCGGCATCGCTGTCGGGCTTTTTTATGCCCTTAATAAGTCCCATCATCCTGTATATTATCTTTGTATAGAAAACTGTGAGTAAAGGAATGTGCAAATGATCTATATTACCGGTGACACACACGGGACAATTGACTGGGGGAAGATCAATACCTCAAGATTCCCGGAACAGAAGGATCTCACGAAGGACGATTATCTTATCGTCTTAGGAGATTTTGGCGGCGTGTGGGGTGATGAGGATCAGGACCGCTATATACAGAAGACGTATGGTGAGCGGAATTTTACGACGCTGTTTATCGACGGGAACCATGAGAACCACGATCTGCTGGATTCGTACCCGGTGGAGGAGTGGCACGGAGGAAAGGTGCACCGCATTACTGACAGCATACTGCACCTGATGAGAGGGCAGGTCTACGAGATCGACGGTCTTACGTTCTTTGCGATGGGCGGAGCGGAGTCCACGGATAAGGCGTGGCGCAAGGAAGGCGTGTCCTGGTGGGCAAGAGAGATGCCGTCTGAAGAAGAATACGAAGAGGCTGTTGCCAATCTGGAGAAGTGCGGCGGTGAAGTCGACTATGTGCTGACGCACTGCGCTCCGGAGACGACTCTGTGCGCTCTTAATATGAGTAATGTGTACTTCCGGTCGGCCAATGAGCTGACGAGGTTCTTTGATCTGATAGCGCAGACGATAAGGTTCAGGGAATGGTATTTCGGTCACTACCACAGTGATTCGGACCTGGGAAAGTTCCATCTGCTGTATCAGAGGGTAGTTGAAGTGAAGAGGTAGTGTGTTTAATATGAAGATATATAGTTGATAATATATGAGGAGGGTAGCATGGCTGATGTATTCATTCTAAACAAGATTTTTGATGGCTCATGGAACGATATTGAAGGTAATATCTCCCATGAAATCATAGATTTTGTTCTAACTGATTCAGGTAAGTATTATGTTTATAATGTTCCTTATGGAGTTTGTCCTGATTGGATTCACGTAAAAGGTGATACCGATTCTACCGGTGGTTCTTATAATGCCGAATATATGCTGTTGACAAGTGAAAGCCATAATAAGACTGTTGAAATCCTATACAGGATTAAACTGATCCGAAAAATGCACAATTTAAGATATTCTCGCAACTGGGCAGATAATGAACGGATGCAACAAATTATGCAATCTGTCTATGAGAATAACCAGATTAATTATGGTGGAAGAATAATTTCTGATCTGATCGATAATTCTACCCCCATGGTGACTTTTGAGGCTGCCTTTATGGAAATGCCTGTTGATCCGATTGAAATATCATTCTCTAAATACAACTATCAACGTAATAAAGGATATGTTAAGTCTGACGAATTCCCCAATGACTATAAAAAACTGAACGATAAGCTAAATGAATCAAAGTGGATTCGCGTTGGCTTGAACCCGATGGCTGCGGGTACTGATAATAACTATTCATCAAAAACATTTCTGAATCTGATACTAAAGAACAGAAGTGAAGAATGCTACACAAACATACTCTATTCCATTTTAAAACACCCCGGTATGTTACAAAAGTTCTGCTGTAGATTTGCAGCAGAAGGAGCGTTTGATGAGAGCAAGCCTTTTAAAGTCTTACGAGAACATAAACTAACAGACGGAAGAACTGATGTTTGTGCTAATAATGGCTCGCAGCGCATTGTTATAGAGAATAAATTAGATAGCGGATTAAATGGATTGAAAAGAGATTCCTGTTCTCAATTATCAACATATTATAAGTGGGCTAATGAGGTTGAAAAGGAGCCAATCTGCTTTATTACAGCTCCTGATTATCGTATCAGCTCACCACATCCCAATGGGCTTAGTCAGTTGGAAAGGGAAATACTGAAATATGATCCTAAAATGATGAATAAGTATACGCTAGTATCTTATGGCGATATATGTGATTTTGTCGAGAAGAATAAAGATGAGTTTTCTGAGAGCTATGAGTATTATCGATACCTTGATGACATAATTAAAGCATTCAGATGTTATTCTTATCCAACGAAGAGTTCATACTATCAATCTTTGCTTCAAGAGCGCATAAACAACTGAAAATACAAAGCCCTTTCCCTTTCTGGTAAAGGGCTTTTTGAATGCGACAAAAACAGGACATAGTGCTTTCTATAATTGTCTTGAGAATAGGAAGTGAGGTGGTAGTATGGTCGTATATTTTTGCGGGTCAACGATCCGATATGAGAGTATTCCCAAAGCGATGTGGGAAGATGTGGATGCCTGCATTGCTGCCGGGGATGAGATTCTGGCCGGGAATGACGGTTTCGGGCATAGGGTGTATGGAAGATGCAAGAGCAGGCAGTATGAGAATGCCAGTGTGTATAAGACTGATACAAAGAGGGTGAAGTCCAAGTCGAAGCTATTTACGAAGCTTTCCTATGATGAGGATATGCTGGAGAAGTGTGACCGAATGATCGCCGTGTGGGACGGAGAGAGCCAGGAGGTGTTGGTGAATATACTGCTCCTTCTGGCGCTTCAGAAGAAGTGCAGGCTGTATTACCTGCCTTCAGGTGAGTGCCTTGAGATATCGTCTGTTGATGAGCTGGAGCCTTTGGTGCCTGACCGTGAAGGGTGGACACCTAAGTTTATTCGTAAGGTTCTTAAGACATGCGGGTTCAGCAAGGAGATGCTGGATTACACCATTGATAACGGTATACCGACAGAGCAAGTGATGATGGAGTTAGTCTGCCAGGCACCGATATCGCTCAAGAAAAAGCATGAGTTGCTTGATGGGCTGCTTAAGAGAAACAACATCAGTTATGAGATGTTTGTTAAGGTGGCTGGAGCTATCAGGGCAGGTGAAGGCTTTGAACGTGTGGAAGAAATGGTGTCGGATAGTTTCGGTGTGTTCGGTGACAGTTTGTACGATGCCATCCGTGAGATAAGCATGGCAGAGAATGGGCTTAAGTACTGTACATACTATCTGTTCGATGAGTGGTATGACACGGATGTGTTCATTGAGAGATCCAATCCGTGCGGAATGTTCGGCACGATTAAGCAGGTTATGGAGTATATCAGGAAATGGAAAGAAAAATTGCGTGAAATAATTGGTAAAGAGGATGATTCCGGTCTTGGCTGGTACAGAATCGAGGCATGGAATATGGATGCTTGGGATAAATATGAGCATACATACAATTACTACGTTTATAATGACGAGATTTGCTGGTTTCATCGGATAAAAACCGACAGAGATAAGGATGATCCCAAATACTATCAAGTTGTTGGTCCATTCTTCGGAGGAAACTTTCAACTTGATATCCCAACGCCCTTCAAAGCCGGAGATATCGTGGAAATCGACTGCAGGCCGTTTGGACCTCCTTTCCGTGCTCTTGTGGTGGAGGGAAGGGATCAGCATAACTTTTGTTTCCCAAAGATCCTGTTCAAGGTTCCTTTTACGGACAAGTGGAAGATAGCAATTCTCAAGAACATGCTGTTCTACAGGGATGCGGATTGCGAATCCTATACTTATCGACCGAAATTCTCGCCGCTATATAGGATGAGAAGCATTAGTGAGGACGAGCTTACCAGAGATGATGAGATGCTGAGTAAGATCAGCAAATGGATCGGCAGAGACGAGAACCGTGGAGCTGGGTTCTGGAAGACGTGGTGTAATGTCTACGCTAATGAGAGAACGGCTGCGGGAGTATGGAAGATATTGCGCCTTGTTGAGTCTTGAGCAGTATAGAACGGTTTTGGGTACAGGAGCCGTGATATACTGAAAAAAACACGGAGAATGAGGTGAGAAAAATAAGAATGGATAACACAAACGAGAATGTGAATACTGAATACAAGCACATACCTGATGAAGAGCTGCTGGCCGTGGCTTCTGAGAAGCTGGACAAGTATTCTAAGGTTTTCGAGGAGTTGGCAAAATGATCATGCTTACAAAAGAGCAGGTCGTTCTGCTTCACAAGTTGATATATGACAGGTTCGGCGGATCTTACGGCGTGCGCGACGAAGGTCTGCTGGATTCTGCGCTCGCTGCCCCGATGCAGACTTTCGGCGGTCAGGATCTGTATGAGACTGATCTTGATAAGATCCTGCAGCTCGCATTCGGCCTGATACGGAACCATCCTTTTGCCGACGGAAACAAGAGGATAGGTGCGCTGGTGCTGCTGGTGCTGCTTGAGCTGAACGGTTATGAGCTTAAGGCAAGTAATGAAGAGTTCTACGATGCGATCTACGGTGTTGCTTCAGGAGAGATGGATGATGATGAGTTCAGGGAGTGGGTTGGAAGCAGAGTGGTATTGAAGCGTGTGAATGAGAGCAAGTAAATTACTGATTATATTGCAAACGGTAGGTGTGGTGATATAATTTAATTGCGTAAGCATAGTGTAAAGATCATTTCTATATGGAAAGCAAAAACCCCGAAGTTGCCGCTTCGGGGTTTTCTTACGCCTTTTTACGAGGGCTTAGCTCGTTTTGGGCTGGTTGTCTTCAATCTCGGTCCAACCACTTGCAGATGTAATATGCTATTACACCTCCTTTGCCGTATTAAGGAAAAGAGGGAAGACAACACTATAATTATAGATTCTCAAACAGCTCAAAAACTCGACAAAAACCGACAAAAACCGACAAATGGCAGGAAGAACTATTCTTTGTGTTATGGGACAATAATCACCCATGTTGGAGTGCATAATGACCTTGAATAGAAAATGGTATGGGAGGAATAATAGTATGAAGACTGTTAAGGATTATATTTGCTCACTGGAAGCAGACAAGCTGGTAAATACTTATTTCGAGAAGCGGTGTAAGAAGATTATCGAGTACTACAGAGACTTTCAGTTTGATGAAGATATCGATGAGAAGTACAAGAAGATGTCTTTGCCGGAGTTCGTTGAAGTTCAGATTAAGCGCCTCCGTGAATATGTTGAATATTTGAAGGGTATTGAGATTGCCGCAAGCGAAGACGGAAAGCAGGGGATAATCTATGCTTACAGCTGCCTTGATGATTGGTTTTCGGGCAGAGTGTGCACGGAGTTGGTACATATGGATGAATTAATGGCGGATCCGGAAAAGTGTGAGAACTATGGGTATGGGCTCTGTGAGTTCTCAGTGATCCTCGGATACCTTGTTGCAGATAACAAGTTCACGCAGGGTAATATCTATGAGGTCATAGCGGATGTGCTTTGGGAAGCGTCATGGACCGGGTACCGTCAGGAACATTTGCAGGAAGAGTTGGACAGCCTGGAGGAATTTGAGAACGCGAGCCCGAAAAATATGACCTATGGGTCTGTGGATGAAATGATCGATTCGCTTTTCGGTGAAGACTGCATGAAGGAACTAAAGGACAGAAAGCCCGAAGAAACGGAAGAGAGCCAGCGGCTCCTGGATGCAGCGATCCATGCCAGATGTGAGTATGAGAACTGTTCGATGATCAAGGAGAGAATGATCCTGCTGAAGGCGCTGAGAGGCGAGTAAAGCAATGGATAATGTGAGATTTTTGTACTTCAGGCCCGGAGGATATGGGTAGGGATATAAAAGCAGTGAACAGATCGAAGTGGTTTTCGAGATCTGTCCGAAGCTTACGGAGCGCCTTCGTAAGCACGCACAATGCCCGCCGTATATGCTTTGTAGAATCCTGGATGAGAATGGTCATTACTATTATCAATTTCCGCTGAAGCGGGATGGGGAAGACAGGCAGAGGCTCCTCCGGTTTATCAGGAAGGTTGAGCAGATCAGTAATGAGAATGATGACGATTATCTGTTCACGCACATTATTACCGATAATAAGAAACCTTATTGAGTTCAAAGCCGGTGAAGTTAAATCTGTTTCACGTGCTTCTAGAATAGAAAAGTGTCACAAGTGACAAAAATCTATTGCAGACATCTTGACGTGACGGTATTAATAGCCTATTGTGGAATAGAAAAGTGTCACAAGTGATTAAAATCCATTTTGGAGGGTATATGGACATCAAGCGGGATTTCTATCTGTCAAAACTGATAAACCGAATTGGTAACGGTCAGGTTAAGGTAATAACCGGCGTTAGGAGGTGCGGCAAATCATTTCTCCTAAATACGCTATTTTATGATTATCTTTTGGACACCGGTGTACCAGAGGATCATATAATCAGATTTGCATTTGATTCGGCTGATGATCTTGAAATGATCGGTGAAAACATAGTTGAACTTCAGAAGAAAGACAGAAAAGTCGATCCGCAGAAATTCATGAAATATATAAAGACTGTCTGCGTAGGCAAAGAGAAGTATTATCTGCTCCTTGACGAAGTACAGTTATTGGATTCGTTTGAATCAGTACTGAATGGTTATCTGAGGAAAAGGAATATGGATCTGTTTGTTACGGGAAGTAATGCGAAATTCCTGTCTAAAGATATAATCACAGAGTTTTCCGGACGTGGTGATGAGATACATATGTATCCGTTGAGTTTTGCTGAGTTTATGTCGGCATTTTCAGGAGACAAATACGAAGGTTTCTCACAATATATGATGTATGGCGGTATACCTCTCGTTGTATTAAGTAAAGATAACAGTGACAAAGCTGATATTCTGTCCAACCTCTATAGTGAGATCTATATTTCCGACATAATGAAACGGCACAAGGTGAGGCATGAAAGTGAATTAGAAGATCTGCTGAATATACTGTCTTCATCTATAGGTTCTTTGACTAACCCTGAAAGACTGAAAAATACATTTATGAGTGTAAAACACTCAAAGATAACGAGCCCGACAATAAATAAGTATCTGGGATACCTGGAGGATTCTTTTCTTCTGGAATCAGCAACCCGATATGATATTAAGGGCAGATCATATATCGAAACTCCGCAGAAATACTATTTCAGTGATCTTGGGCTCCGAAATGTACGGATAAATTTCAGGCAGATCGAGCCTACGCACACGATGGAAAATGTTATCTATAATGAACTGCGAATGAGAGGTTATAACGTTGATATAGGTGTGGTACCTGTAGTAGAAAGAGGCAGAGACGGCAAGCAACTGCGTAAGCAGCTTGAGATTGATTTTATCTGTAATAAAGGTTCTTCCAGATATTATATTCAATCGGCATATTCTCTTCCTGATGAAGATAAACGAGAACAGGAAGTACGTCCCTTTAGAAATATTAAAGATACATTTAAACGAATTGTCATAACCGGAGATATTATAATGCCGCACTATGATGAGATCGGAGTCCTTATGGTAAATATCTATGATTTTTTATTGGATCCGACGATAATAGAGAGCATATGATAATACAAAGGCAAACACAATGAGAGTTTTAGCAGACGAACAGTTCAACGAGCTGACCGAACGTATAAAGCAGCTTGAGGCAGAGAATGAGTATCTCAAGAAGCTGCTGGATGACGCCGGTATTTCTTATGATAACGCAGATAAAGATCCTAAAAAGAATGAGCCGCAAGCTATAAACATAAAAGAAGAACCTATTACCAGAGAACGAAGATACGCAGTCTGCATTGGAGAGTTCAACTTGCTTTATGTGCAGGCAGCCGCTTACAGAGGAGATCGAACGCATTGCCCGCGGCAAAAACAAAAAGCATGTCGAAGGTCATCCTGTGCACTATCTGATACAGACGGATGATGATATGGAA
>JAEEGL015204535.1_pt1 | contig 12451 bp, 12 predicted proteins | sample 9134231 | NCBI WGS metagenome assembly JAEEGL01 (sample SAMN16246548, study PRJNA631951) | gut metagenome | biome: gut microbiome; feature: rumen; material: fiber-attached | host: Bos | place: Iran: Karaj | collected 2018-10 | reverse complement strand
TCACATTCATACCGGGCAATGTGGATGACCGTGAACCGCTGAAATGCGACAGCTTCATCGAGGAAATCTACGGCAAGCTCGTTGGCGACCGCGGATACATCAGCAAAGAACTGTTTTGCAGGCTATTCATCAACGGCATCCAATTGACAACCAAATTGAAGAACAAGATGAAGAACTCGCTGATGTCGGTCTCAGATAAGGTGCTGCTGCGTAAACGTTCCATCATTGAGTCCATCAACGACGAGTTGAAGAACATGGCACAAATCGAGCACTCGAGGCACCGGTCGTTCCACAACTTTGTCAACAATTTCATCGCTGGCCTGGCCGCTTACAGTTCCTTCCCGAAGAAACCAATGCTCAACCTAGAGCGCAGTGTTGATAAACAACTGGCTCTGTGGTGAATAATTTCGTCGAACTCACGTTAAATAACTATCGGGAGTCGCGAGAGGTGAAGTACTATGCCAATTTGCTGAACCTCACGCCTAAGTATCTCGGCAGAGTCATCCGTACTGCTACCGATGTTCTCTCGCCAGTCAAATGGATAGAGCAATACGTGACAGCACAAGCCAAGCGTCTGATTGAGACACATACCACACAGACGCTTCAGGAAACCGCCTATTTGCTAGGCTTCTCCGAACCCACATCCTTCTATCGCTATTTCAAACGTGTCACCGGCATGACTGCAAAAGAATACCGTGACAGTGCTTCTTCATGATTTACTCTGCTTCGCAATCTCCTTCCTCGTCAAATGAGTTGACAAGCATGTTGAGCTGGTTGATATTGAATTTTATCAAATCGTCGCGTTGTTTGCTCTGCTCAAGTAGTGAGAGCATCTGCTTGAGTTGGTCGATATCTATTTCGGAGATGAAATTGTCGTCAATAGGCACGCTGAAAAGCCAATCGCAATGATTGATGCCTTCCTTAACTCTCTGTTGCCATTTGCTGCTGTATTCCTCTTGGCTATCGGCAGAGAAGAGCACATAGTAGGGATTCTCCTCTTGATATTGCGCTAAACAAGCAATCATTGTCACCGTTTCGCCTAACTGCTTCACCTCATAGTCGCATGACATCATGTAAGGTGCTTTGGGAAACTTTGAGGTGTAGCGGTTGACTTTACCTTTGTCGCGAGTGAGCACAATTTCGGTGTTGTCGCTGCCATAGTAATATACATATCCATCGGGCAGCACTTCCTTGAGCTTAAAAATCTGAATTTGGTTGCACAAAACGGGAGTCTTTGACATGTCAATCATGTCTTGGCTGGCAGCACTAAGGCAGAATAACGCAAAAACAACGCAAGTGGTCGCTCTGCGTAAAACGTTGAGGAATTGAATTTGTCGCACAATCGTAAAATTTTTCTACAAAGGTAGGTTTATTTTCTCAATCTGAGTCTTTTTAGTACATTAAAAAACTCAAGAAGATGCAGACATCACGCATTTGTCCTAAAAACAACAAAAAAGAGTGCCGGTTAAGGCACTCTCTGGCTAAAAATGGATATGCACCTTGCGGTTGCCATATCGCTTTTACGTTTATTGGCTATGCCTTATTAAATTTCTCCTTGGGCTGTTTGCAACGGGGGCAACGCCAAGTGTCGGGCAGGTCTTCAAATGCCACTCCGTCGTTCTCGGCGGGGTCGTACACATAGCCACAGATTGAGCATACATATTTGCCACTTGCTTCCTTGCTCTCAAAGTTCACTTCGGCAAGCACTGGCGGCACAGGATTGTCAAGGTCTATCACACGCTTGGCCTCCAGGTTCTCATAGCCCTCTGGGGAATGGGTGCTGCAATAAACCGTGGGATGATTGCGCACAAATTCGCGCACAAGGTCAAGTGTCTCGCGAGCAGCAGGCAGGTCATCGAAAACCACTGAGAGTTTGTCTTCATACAAGGCTTCGTCGGCGTAGGTGATGTCACCATGAAGCATATAGAACAGCCCGTCACTCTCTACCACGACGATGCTGTTGCCCCTAGTGTGGCCCTTTGCCTTTATGAAGTAGATACCATTTGCTATCTTCTGGCTCTCGGGGAAGTTATAGTACGGTCCGTCGGTAAAGCTCACAGGCACGAGATTCGTAAGTCCTTTCAACTCGGCAGCGTCCATCTCATCCTTGTTCACATAGACCTTAGCGTTGGGGAACGAGCGCAGCTCGCCGCTGTGGTCGGCGTGGCGGTGAGTGAGCAGAATCTTGGTCACTTGCTCGGGCTTGTAGCCAAGGGCAGCGAATGCCTCCATGTAAGTGCAGATATCTACACCCGTAAAGGCGAGCGAGTTCTCGTCGGGGTTTTCCTCGGGTGTTCCTGCCGGAATTCCGGTGTCAACCAGTATCACTTCCGAGCCGGTATCTATCAGGTAATTCTGGAGGCTACCGCGATAGCGGATGTTGAGGTCGAACTTGTCCATACCCTCCTCGCCACCGAAGATGAATGGTTGGGTATAAAACCCGTCACGTCTGAATTTTACTGCTTTGATTATCATTGTCTTCTCTTTTTTATTGTTTTATCCTAACACTATATCGAGCACCATCATCAGCACGAAGCCAATGGCAAAACCGATGGTGCCGAGGTTGCTATGCTCGCCCTGCGAGGCTTCAGGGATAAGCTCCTCAACGACGACATACAGCATTGAGCCTGCCGCAAATGCGAGCAGGAAGGGCAATATGGGTTGCAGCGTAGAAGCCAGCAGAATAATTGTGATGCTCCCTATAGGTTCTACCAGTCCGCTGAGCGCGCCGATGGAAAAAGCTCTGAAGCGCGTGTTTCCCTCGGCTCTTAGAGGCATTGAGATAATCGCCCCTTCGGGTATGTTCTGAATGGCAATGCCCAGCGCAACCGCCAGGGCGCTTGCCGTGGTTATATCGCTGACGCCCTGAAGCATGGTGGCGATTACCACGCCCACTGCCATCCCTTCAGGAATGTTATGAATGGTGACGGCCAACGCCAACATCGAGGTACGCGACAGGTGACTGTGCGGGCCTTCGGGGCTGCTGTCGCCAGGGTGGAGGTGGGGAATAAGCACATCAATCAGATACAGGAACCCCATACCTGCCAATAAGCCCGCGGCAGCTGGCGCCACCGATGCGAAGCCGTCGCATCCTGTCATCTCAATGCTCGGCAAGAGCAGCGACCACACAGCCGCGGCTACCATCACACCCGATGCAAAGCCAAGAAGCGAGCGTTGCAGCCGCCCCGACATCGTGTCGCGCATCAGGAACACGAATGCCGCGCCGAGCACTGTGCCGGCGAAGGGTATAGTAAGGGCGAGGGCAAGTCCGTCCATTAGTACTTGCCTATTCCTCTATGGGTACAAATTTTTCCTTCTTGCGCTTACAACGGGGGCAACGCCAGGTGTCGGGCAGGTCTTCAAACTTTGTGCCGGGAGGTATTCCCTGCTTAGGATCTCCCACTTCGGGGTCATAGACGTACCTGCAGGGACATTTCATCTTTGCCATAATCTTTTATTCTATATATTAAGAAAAAGGGGTGGCACCTATTTCATGTTTCAGAAATATAGCATGACCACCCCTTGATGAATTGGTTTACTTTGCCGGTTCCCACTTGCAGCGGACGGGCGACACGATGGCGCCCTCTTTCTTCAACTCGGCGAACGCCTTGTCAACGAGCTTGCGGTCCAGTCCTGCCAGTTCGGCAACCTTGCCTGCATTCAAAGGCACCCCGGCCTTGCGCATGACTTCAAGCACTTGTTCTTTTGCTTCCATCATTGGAGGAAATTAGAGTTGCGTGATAAGCCAGTTCTGAACACCAATCTTCTCGATGAGTTCAAGCTGTCCCTGTGACCAGTAGAGGTCTTCCTCCTCGTCGGCGAGGTAGGCCTTCATGATATCGTAGGTGGTGGGATCGTCACGGAGTTCGGCCATGCACTTGTAGAGAATCTCCACGCCCTTCTCCTGAATGGCGAGGTCTGCCTTGATATAGTCCACAGGGTCGGCAACGAGGTCACGCGCCTTTGCGCCGTCAAACTTCACATCGCCTCCCAGGTCAAGGATGCGGTCGACGAATTTCTCGACCCAACCCATCTCCTCGGTGAAGTGGTTAACATACTTGTCGCCCATTTTGCTTAAACCTTGCGACTTGAAAAGCTGTCCTTGCAGTTTGTGAACCAGAGCGCCTTCGGTGAGGCCTGTGACAAAGAACTGTAATGCCTCAATTGTTTTTTTCTTATCCATTTTTTAATGATTAATATTGGTTATTTTAAGCACCGCAAAATTACTGCAAAATCGCAGGGTGGCAAAATTTCCAACAAACCAATGATTATCCCAAACGAAACATTGATATTTTTTTTGTAACTTTGTCCCGTCAAAGTTTTTTATCGTCATGTATTATCTCCAAGACTACTTTAACAAGTTCGGCAAAGAACACTTGAATGAATTGTGGAACGGCAAAATGGCGTGTGCCTTTTTCAACGCTGCGCGCGCTATGACAAACAATGAGATGACCGAATCGCTCAATTGTTACACATTCTCTCTCATTACACAAGGAGAAATGTCGCTTATGAATGGAAGCACAACGCTTTCATTCTCCAAAAACGACATATACACATACTATCCCGGCAGTTTGTTGCACATAAATGATGTTAGTGACGACTTTGAAGGCATTAGTTTAATGGTTGACGAACAGATGGCTCATAGTGCACAAGCGTTCCGCAACCTGCTACAAGCATCAATGATACCCCTATCAAAGTTCGGCAAATCCAAAATATCGCTGACAAGTGACGATGCGAGCAGAGTACAAACGGTCATGCTGCTGATAAGCGAATACATTTCCCAGTCGTTGCCGCTGAAAAACGAGATATTGGAAATGCTTTACTCAGTGTTTATTGATGATTTGATAAGTATCCAAGCGTTTGAGAAAGCACGGTTTGCAATTTCGAAGCAAACTGAGGAAATCTTCATTTCTTTTTATGCGTTGTTGCAGAAAAACTATATAGAACAACACCACATAGGTTTCTACGCCGATGCGTTGAATATCACGACTACCTACCTGTCGCGCATCGTAAAAAGTCTTTCTGGCAGGACAGTGGTTGAGTGCATTGACGAGATGCTGGCTGTCGAGGCGGTTTGGCTGTTGAAGTCCACTCCGCTCACGGTGGCACAGATAGCTGATCGCCTCAACTTCTCTACTTCAGCGGCTTTTGACAAGTTCTTCAAACGCATGAGAGGTTGCACACCGCTATCAGTAAGGGATTACTGATGAACTTCGAGCTCGCTCCCCGACTGAACAAAAATCGCTGACAGCCAGTTTGGTTGTCAGCGATTTTTTATTATTGTCTGCACAGAACAGACGTTGCAATCTTACTTCATAATAATGATGAACATTACTCTCACTTGATCACAACGTTGAGCGTTGCTCGAAGTCGTTCACGTTCGGTAATGTTCATGCGAGCATGACATTACTCTCACTTAATCACGACTTTTTTGCCATTGTTAATGTAAATGCCGGGTAGGCTGGGTTTGCCATTGAATTTCATGCCAACAAGGTTGTACCAAATGTCGGTGCCAGTCTTGTCGGCAGTGACGTCAGTGATTGCTGTATTAGGAGCATCGATGATCAGAGTGAGAGGCTCTCTGACGCCAGCAGATCCCACAGGTGCACGAAGCGTAACATCATTGTTAGCCATCGAGATGATTCTGAACGTGAATTCTCCAGTGACACACATTAAGAAGTTGTGCTCGGTACCTTCATGAGTAATCATATTAATGGGCCAAGTTCCATGGACAAAATCATCTGTTACCCAGAAGTTAGCTACATGGGCCTCATCTTCACCACCATACCACTTCCAGTCGGAGTATCCAGTAGGTTCAGCAACGAGAGGAGCGATGAACTTGAACTCGTCGCCTGTCTCCACTAATTGTGTAATCTCGAATGCTCCATCCTTGTATGTCAAAGGAAGGCGTCCTTCTGGGGTATCCCATTGCCAGGCATTGGCGAAGCTACCAACCATATAAATCTCTGTGATGAGATTTGGATCATCAAGAATCAACTCTCCATTAATCTCTTTGGTCTCTGGGTTAAAGGTCACCTTGAGTGTGTATTTGCCATCTGACGGAATTACAATGTCATAATTGTCTTCTTCGGGATAAGAAACATTCCAGTCGTGGTTTTCAACAACCTTCAGAAATACATAGCCCGGTTCTTCCGGGTCGCCATCAGTGGTAGTGAGCTCAGTGAGCTCGCTGGTCCACTCATAGAGGTTGGTTTCTTCGTTCAGTGTCATCTCTGTTGCTGTATTGGTAGCATCCCACTCACCTCCAAACAGCGATGCTGGAATACCTGCTACCGAATAAGTGGTTTCAACAGGTTCTGGAACAAGTTCGCCAGAAACGGCATGGGTCTCTGGGTCAAAGGTGACTTTAAGGCTATACTTGCCATTGGCTGGAATTGCTACACTACAGTTTGCTCCTGGATAAGAAACATTCCAGTCGTGGTTAACTAAAACCTTGCACTCTACGTGACCTGGACCTTGATCAGCATAAGGATTGTCTTCAGTGGTGAGCTCTCCAAACTCGCTTGTCCACACATAGAGGCCATTGTCGCCCAACTGCATAATGGCAGCTTCGTTATTCGGCTCCCATTCCTGGCCAGCGAACAATACAGCAGGCGCACCAACAACTGTGTAAGTGTTCGGCAATTCCTCAACAAGGGTGAGCTCACCTGTAACGAGGTTGTCGTTCTCAGGTTCAAAGGTGACCTTGAGCGTGTAGAGACCATGATTCTCGGCGGTGCAAATCATATTAGCTGCCTCGCCAGTCTCACCTTGCAAGCCATAGGAAACAGCCCAATCATGATCTTCTACCACCTTGAATTTAACCTCTTTTCCTATGTTAAGTTCTACCTGCTCGCTGGTCCACTCATAAACGTTGCCGTTCAACGTCATCTCGGTGCCAGTGAATGTAGGATCCCAGTCATCGTCCGATCCGAACAGCGCTTTAGGCGTACCGGCGACTGAGTAAACGTGAGTTTCTTGGGCACTCAGTGTCAATGACATGAGGAATGCCATCAACATGGTCAATAATGTAGTCTTTTTCATACGCAGTAAGTTTTGAAAGTTAGTATTAAAGTTATTGCATGACGAAAAGCGGCACACGCTGGACTATGTCCACGGGTGCCGCACAGGTCTTACAAGTTATTTTGATGCAATGATTTAGGTCGGGTAATAACATTCTGCTTATCAATGAATTGCACCACGACCGCAACTCATGGGCCGATTGGGTCTCTATGCAGATTTCCGAAATCATAGCTAAAAGCGTTTCGTTATCCATGTGCAAAAGTAATGAAAAATTCGTTACGATGCAACATTTTCCCGAAAAAATTTCAAGAAATCAGTGAGTTTTTGTTTGATATGTTAAGACAATCGGTGCTCGGGGGGGAGGGCTAGGCGTCGGCGAAGAGCTTGCCGTCGTCGAGGGTGATCTGGAGCTTTGTGTACTCGCTGTGGAAGTCGTTCTGCAGGCGGTGGAGATAGCGCCGAGATTCCCACTTGCACATGGGCAGGTCATGCAGCAGATAGTTGCCGCAAGCATCGGGGCGCGTGGCGGGCACCTCGGTCTGAGTGAGTATCCACTGGAGGCATTCGATGGTAAGGCGTCGCATGTCTTCCACGCTGTATTGCCCCATCATGATGACATACATGCCGGTGAGGCATCCCATGGGGCCGACGTACACCACGTCATCCTTGACCTCCGAGTTGCGGAACCACGTTGCCATCAAGTGCTCCAAGCTGTGCATGGCGGCTGGAGCCACGGCGGGTTCCTGGTTGGGTTCGGTGATGCGCAGGTCGTAGGTAGTGAAGCCTTTGTCCTCACGCGAAATGTAAATACCTGGTTTTAAATGGGTGTGATCGATTGTGAAACTTTGAATAACTTCCATAAGGTAAATTTACTTGAGGTTTTTGCGGACTTTGCGGGTGGCAATGAGATTGATGACCCAGCCGACGAGCAAGGAAAGTACTGCCCAAAAAGCTGATGCACCCGCTAAATAATACTTGCTGAATGATGCGGCGTCCTGACCATATACACTGGGATCAAAGTCAAACAGAATTGCTACACATGTGAATATCACATAATTGACCGTGCCCAGGACAAACAATAACCGCCACAGGGTTCCCCAGACGCCATAGCCAAACAGTTGTCGATAAGCAATCGTATAATAAATGATGAGCACAACGACACAGGTAAAGGAATAGATGGTGTAGTTCCAAAAGATGAGTGGCGACAACGCTAGGAAGGAAACGAGCAAATTAAGAATTAACAAAAAAATCTGGATGAAGAAACCTTGTGGCAAGGTGTGGCGGGTGTGTCGAGGAGCATAGCGGAACATGATCCATGTGGGCAAGATATAAAGGAGTGCCAAGATAAAATAGGTCCACACGAAATGACCCTTATTCCATGCCTCGAACCCACCGAATCCGCTGGTGCTTCCGCCGTACACATCAAAATCATCGCCCAGGAATAAGGGCAGGAGGTAATACACCCAAAAAACGACAATCACGGCGACGATGAACAGCATCTTCACGGGCGGGAAACTTACCTGTCGCTTGCCGCTGATGTAATCGCTGATGAGATAGCCGGGCCGCAACAGCAGTTGCTTGACGGTGTTGGGTAGCGAGCGGGAGCCCAGGCCCCAGATGTCCATCACGCTCTGCCGCACACTTTCCCACCCGATGGGTCCCTCGCCTGCCTTCTGCGAGCAATAGGGGCAATAATTGCCCGTAAAGTCGTGCCCGCAGTTGTTGCAATGGTGGAGCTCATCGGTTGTGAACTCATAGTCAAACGGCTTCTGTTGCCATTGCCTTAAACGATTGTAGTACTCTTTTAATGTCTGCATGCCGTTGGCTGGAATATTAATGTAAGTTCTTTTCTTCCAAATAAAATGCGGATTCACACAGCTGCTCCCCGGGAGCTGTCACGAAGTGACTGAGGAGTGTGTTGTTACTGCTTCGTTGGGTAACACACGCCCCCGCCGCTCCGCGGCACCCCCTCTAGAGGGGGAGCTAGTTTACTCCTCCCCGGGGGGCTAGGAGGGCTTGACGCGGCGGGCGAGCTCAAAGAGACCCAAGGGCAAGTGGCAGTAACCGTCGGGGTTCTTTCCCAGGTAGTCCTGGTGGCGCTCCTCAGCCGGGTAGAAGCACTGCAGCGGCAGCACCTCGGTGACGATGGGCTTGAAGTATCGCTCTGCCTCGACGGCCACACGCTGCTCGATGACGGGGACGTCGGCAGGGTCGGTATAATAGATGCCGGTGCGGTATTGTGGTCCCACATCGTGCCCTTGTTGGTCTTTGAGCGTCGGATCGATGGCCTTGAAGAACATGTCGAGCAGGAATTCCAGCCCAATCTTCTCGGGGTCATACTGCACCCGCACGGTCTCGGCATGGCCAGTGGTGTGCGTACACACCTGCTCGTAGGTTGGATTCTCGAGAGTACCGTTTGCGTAGCCCACTTGGGTTTCGGTGACTCCTTCCATCAACTTGAAGAAATGCTCGGTCCCCCAGAAGCATCCTCCCGCAAAATAGATTTCACGTTTCATCGGCAATGGTTCACCTGTTGAACTTGTGTCCGTCCCACTTGAGGAGCTTCTCGGTCTTGGTGCCGTCGGAGTTCCACTTCGTCTCGACGATGTCCTTGCCTGCGCGCGGCAACGCGTAGGTGTTCTGATAATCCAGCTCAAAGCCCGGAGTGTAGCAATAGGTCATCTTCTTCGTCGCGTTGTTGTAGCGATAGAAGTACATGCCGCTCGTTTCGGTAGCGATGGGTCCGTCTTCATCGAATGACGCCATGTTGTTGAATGCAAAGAGTTTGTGCTTTCCGTCACTCTCGTTCCAGTAGCACATTTCCATCCTTATGGTGTTAGAGTTATAGATATATTCATAGAAAACATATCCGTTTTTCTCGTCGAGTGTGAATGTCGTGCCCTCCTCTTGTGGAAGGTTCTTCAGGTAACGGCTCCACGCTTCCTTTACAGCCAATGCGGGACGGTCGCCACATTCTTCGTCGTCGTTCTCGATGTCATTGAAGAAGGCCCATGCTAAGTCGGTGATGGTGGGTGTTGCGCCACGATAGTTCACGCGGATGGGATGTTGCGCGACCAGTGAGAGTGCGCAGAATGCAAAAATGATCGCCAATGTTATCTTTTTCATAATGTAATGTTTTATTCCGCAGCAAATGTACAACAAATATCTCAATTCGTCGCTATTAGCGCACCCCAAATAGTGAAAAAATCACAAAAACTCCACCTGCAGCCCTTAATACTTGTATATAAGGTGGAAAAACACTACCTTTGCCCGATTTTTTACAAGTTTTAAAAATATTATATGTTTACACCTACTAAAAAAACCATCGTACTGGGCGACGGGCGTGAAATCACCCTCGAGACCGGGAAGCTTGCAAAGCAAGCCGATGGAGCTGTTGAGCTGAGACTGGGCAACACGATGATCCTTGCCACAGTCACATCGGCCAAGGAGGCCGATGAAGGAGTGGACTTCATGCCACTCACTGTCGAATACAAAGAGAAATTCTCGGCATTTGGCCGATTCCCCGGCGGCTTCACCAAGCGTGAAGGACGTGCCAGCGACTACGAAATCCTTACCGCACGTCTCGTTGACCGCGTATTGCGTCCATTGTTCCCCTCGAACTACCACGCCAACACCATCGTGCACATCATTATGTTCTCCAGCGACGGAGTGGACGCACCCGACGCATTGGCAGGACTCGCCGCATCGGCGGCCATCGCTGTCAGCGACGTGCCATTCGAGGAACCCATCGCCGAAGTGCGTGTCGCACGCATCGACGGACAGTTCGTCATCGACCCCACCTTTGAGCAAATCGAAAAAGCCGACATGGAATTGATGGTAGGTGCTACTTACGATAATATTATGATGGTCGAGGGCGAGATGAACGAGGTCAGCGAGGACGAACTCATCGCAGCACTCAAGGCAGCCCACGAGGCTATTAAGCCCATGTGCCTCATCCAGAAGGAACTCGCTGCAGAACTCGGCGTCACCAAGCGCGAGTATTGCCACGAGGTCGATGACGAGGACATCAAGGCCCGCCTGCGCGAAGAGGTATATCCCAAGTGCTACGCCGTCGCCAAGGCCGGCAGCGCCGACAAGCAGTGGCGCAACGAGCAGTTCGACAAGGCCTACGAGGAGTTCATGGAGACCATTCCCGAGGAGGAGCGCGAAGAGAAGAAGCCGATGATTGACCGCTACTTCCACGACGTGCAGCGCGACGCAGTGCGCCGTTGCATCCTCGACGAGCACATCCGCCTCGATGGACGCCGCACCGACGAGATTCGCCCCATCAGCTGTGAGCCCGACTACCTGCCTTATCCTCACGGATCGGCACTCTTCACCCGCGGCGAGACACAGGCTTTGGCAACCGTCACCCTGGGCACTAAGCTAGATGAGAAGCTCGTCGATGACGTGCTACGCCACGAGAACGAGCGCTTCCTGCTCCACTACAACTTCCCCGCATTCTCCACTGGCGAGGCACGCGCACCGCGCGGCGTCAGCCGTCGTGAGGTGGGACATGGCAACCTCGCACATCGCGCGCTCAAGCGCATGTTCCCCGATGACTTCCCCTATTGCGTGCGCATCGTCAGCGACATCCTCGAGAGCAACGGCTCGTCGTCGATGGCTACTGTCTGCGCAGGCTGTATGGCCATGCTCGACGCAGGCATCAAGATGAAGAAGCCCGTCGCAGGTATCGCTATGGGTCTGATCACCGATGAGGGCAACGTCAAGCACGCCGTGCTCAGCGACATCCTCGGCGACGAGGACCACCTGGGCGACATGGACTTCAAGGTCACCGGTACCGTCGACGGCATCACCGCAACACAGATGGACATCAAGTGCGACGGACTGCCCTACGAGGTTCTCGAGCAGGCACTGCGTCAGGCCAAGGAAGGCCGTCTGCACATCCTCAACCTCATCAACCAGGCCATCCCCGCACCGCGTGAGGACTACAAGCCCCATGTGCCGCGCATCGTCGCCATGACCGTCGACAAAGAGTTCATCGGCGCCATCATCGGCAAGGGTGGAGAGGTCATCCAGAAGATCCAGGAAGAGACCGGTGCAGTCATCACCATCGACGAGATTGACGGCAAGGGCGAGATTGAGATCTCGGCAGCCAATGTCGACAGTATCAACGCCGCCGTCGAGCGCATCAAGGCCATCATCGCCGTGCCCGAAGAGGGCAAGGAGTACACTGGCAAGGTCGTCTCCATCCTCGAGTTCGGCGCATTTGTTGAGTTCATGCCTGGCCGCGACGGACTGCTGCACATCAGCGAGATCAGCTGGGACCGCCTCGACAGCATGGAGGCTAGCGGCCTGCACGAGGGCGACGAGGTTACTGTCAAGCTCATTGAGATTGACAAGAAGACTGGCAAGTTCCGCCTCTCGATGCGCGCCCTGCAAGAGAAGCCCGAGGGCTACGAGGAGC
>JAEEGL014999855.1_pt1 | contig 12451 bp, 8 predicted proteins | sample 9134231 | NCBI WGS metagenome assembly JAEEGL01 (sample SAMN16246548, study PRJNA631951) | gut metagenome | biome: gut microbiome; feature: rumen; material: fiber-attached | host: Bos | place: Iran: Karaj | collected 2018-10 | reverse complement strand
TCCCCAAGAGCAATCGGAATGTCCTCCCAGCGGAGTATGATCTCTGCTCCGTCCCTGATCAGGAGATTTGTCCCTCTTGATGTCTCGGAAAAAATCGGTCCGGGAACGACCATTACCGGTATCCCGTTATCTGCAGCGATAGTAACCGTAATCAGCGCTCCGCTTCTCTCTGCTGCCTCTACAATCACGACAGCCTGTGAGAGTGCCGCTATGATCCGGTTCCGCATCGGAAAAAAGCCCGCAAGCGGCCGGGTCCCCGGCGGATACTCGGACAACAAAAGCCCTTTCCCCGCTATCTTATGGTACAGCGTACGGTTACCCGGCGGATAACATACATCAACTCCGCAGCCCAGCACAGCCGTTGTCCCCCCGTCCGCGTCCAGCGCACCGCGTCCCGCACAAGCGTCAATGCCGTATGCCATACCGCTGACAACACCGTACCCGAAACGTGCCAGATTGCCTGCAAGATACCGTGCGGCTGCGGATCCGTAATTTGTACATTTACGGGATCCGACGATCCCGATATTCCTGCGCTGCAAAAGCGATAGATCTCCTTTTGCGTACAAGAGAAACACAGGAGGATCCGCCCGCAGCAGGCTGCGGGGAAAAACAACGGATGACGGCGTCAGTACCGTGATTCCCTGTTCTGCCCATTTTTCTGTCTGTATGCGGATCTTCTCCAGATCCTTACAAGCGCATAAGGCTTCTGCTTCCTTCTCTGAAAACCTCTCCCGCAGATAATCCTGCCGGGAAGCCAGATAAGTCTGTCCGACCGTTCCGAAGCACTGCAATAACAGGCTCCGCCTGACCGGGCCGATACCCGGTACACTGCACAGCCAGATCCACTGCAGATCTTCTTGACTGTACATGATTATCCCCCGCTTTCTGAACCGATTGTCAGCATCCTGTTCCGAACGCGCCGGGAATCTTGTCAGATTATTATAACTGAGCCTTTCAGATTTGTATATAGCACTGACAAAAATATTTTTCGGAAAATTTCGCAGAAAAACCAGCCAAAACAAAACGACGTTACATAATAAGGGTGTCAGCATCCTCTTCCGGACCTCGGAATCGGATCATTATCTGTATAAGGAAGTGTCATCATGTTCTGTACCATCTACACCTGTACACAGCAGGCCGCAAAAGGCATCCCGACAACTGTGGAGACCACACTGTATAACGGAATGCCCTATTTCAGCATAGTAGGTCTTCCCGGCAATACTGTCCGTGAATCCAAGGAACGGATACGTGCCGCGCTTCTTGGCTGCGGGCTGCCTTTTCCTTCCAAAAGGATCACCGTCAATCTGGCTCCCGCCCATATCCGTAAAGAAGGAGCTTCCTTTGACTTCCCGATAGCGGTCAGTATACTGGCTTCTGAGAATTCCGTTCCTTCAGGTCCCGGCAGTCTGCTCTCGGAATCGCTCCTTGCGGGAGAGCTGTCTCTGAGCGGTGAGCTCCGACCGGTGCCGGGCACCCTCGTAATGGCCGTCTGTGCCAAATCGACGGGGCTCAGGCGGATACTGCTTCCTGCTGAGAATGCAGAGGATACGGCCTATGTCTCCGGCATTGATGTAATCGGTATTCACACCCTGACGGAAGCCGTCGAATACCTGCAGGGCAGGCGTTTTATCGAGCCCTGCCCGCACCGCCGGCCTGAATCGGGCCGCCTGGACCTGACTCCTCTGACGGCAATCCGAGGACAGCCTGAGGTGCAGCGGGCACTTATGATCGCGGCAGCCGGGCAGCATTCTGTCCTTTTATGGGGACCTCCGGGCACCGGCAAGACTATGGCTGCCAGAGCGCTTCTTTCCCTGCTTCCTCCCCTGCGGGATGAGGAATTCCTTGAAGTTGCGGCAATCTATAACAGTATGGGGCTTGAGATGCCCTCCTTCCGTCCTTTCCGGGCACCTCATCATACGATATCCCCTTATACCCTTGTCGGAGGACGGTATCCGATCAAGGCCGGTGAAGTCACCCTTGCTCATAAGGGTGTGCTTTTTATGGATGAAATCCCGGAATACTCCCGGTTTACACTGGAATCTTTAAGGCAGCCCTTGGAAAGCCACCGGATTGAGATCGACCGTACAGGTCAGTCTGTTGAGCTGCCGGCGCATTTCATTTTTATTGCAAGCATGAATCCATGTCCCTGCGGCTATTATCCTGACCGTACCCGCTGTCAGTGCACACCGGGAGAGATCCGCCATTATCTGAAATCTTTGCAGAGTCCGCTCTTTGACCGTATCGATATCGGCATTCATATGGACGTGCCGGATTATGAAGCGCTTAGTAAAGCTCCGGATCCGGTCTCCGCATCGCTTGCCGACCAAGTGGAACACGCGTGCCGTATTCAGGAGGAACGGTACCAAGGCCTTGATTTCTCCTGCAACGGCGAGATTCCTCCCGAGCGGATCCAGGATTTCTGTATACTGGATCCCGCAGGCGAAGAAATCATGCGGCAGGCATATAAAGTATATCAGCTCAGCGCCAGAGGATATCACCGGATCCTCAAGACCGCACGCACGATCGCGGATCTTGCAGATAGTCAGGAAATAAAAACAGAGCATCTGTGCGAAGCAATTTCTCTCCGCTCACTTGATGCTCTGTCCAGAGTTCCTGAAACATATTGAATTGTGTACGGGATAACTCTCAGATTTCCTCCAGCAGACAGACAGCCTCTGCGGCTATGCCTTCTCCTCTGCCGGTAAAACCAAGATGTTCTTCCGTAGTGGCCTTCAGATTAATACGATCCTCCCCGCATCCCATGTGCTGAGCCAGTTTTTGCTTCATTGCCGGGAAATGCGGTCCAAGTTTTGGCTGCTGGGCAATCACGACCACGTCCACGTTCCCGATGCGGTATCCGGCCGAAGCGACTTTCTGCATGACTTCATCCAGCAGGAGCAGACTGTCGATATTCAGATATTTCGGATCTTTGTCCGGAAACCATTTACCGATGTCCCCTTGTCCGATTGCTCCTAAGAGCGCATCCATCAGTGCGTGTGTAAGAACGTCCGCGTCAGAATGTCCGTCCAGCCCTTTTTCATAAGGTATCTCAATACCGCCAAGGATCAGTTTCCTGCCCTCGACAAGTCTGTGTACATCATAACCGATTCCGATACGCATCCGATATCCTTCCCTTCTGCCCGTATGCCTTTTTCCTGGACTCCTCTCTATTATATACGAAAAACCCGTTTGAATAAAGAGGCTTTGTGCAGGAAAATCTGTTTTGCTGGCAGAGAGAATAATACGGGCTTATCCGAGCAGACTCTCCAGTCTGCGGGCAGCTTCTATTGTATCCTCCCGGCTTCCGAAAGTCGAGAACCGGAAATATCCTTCTCCGCATTTTCCAAATCCGGCTCCGGGCGTCCCGACCACCTGGATCTCGCTCAGCAGCGTATCAAAGAATGTCCAGCTGTCCATGCCGTCCGGGCATTTCAGCCAGATATACGGAGCGTTTTTTCCGCCGCAGTACCAGGTCCCGGTCTTATCCAGCACTCCCATCAGAATTCCGGCGTTTTCTTTATAATACTGAATGTTCTCCCGGATCTGCAGCTGACCTTCCGGCGTGAAAACAGCCGCACCGCCTTTCTGAATGATGTAGGAAACACCGTTTGTTTTTGTCGTGCGGTTGCGGATCCACATTTCATTGAAACTCATTCCATCCCGGATCAGTTTCCTCGGGATCACCGTATACCCGAGTCTCGTACCCGTGAAACCTGCGGTCTTGGAAAGAGAACAGATCTCGATCGCACAGGTCTTTGCCCCTTCGAGTTCAAAAATGCTGCGCGGCACCTCCGGATCCTCGATAAAAGCTTCGTATGCGGCATCAAACAGAATAACCGCTTCGTGTGCATTCGCATAATCTACCCATTTCTTCAGCTGCTCCCTGCCGAAGACCGCGCCGGTCGGATTATTCGGAGAACAGATATACAGGAGATCCGCGTGTTCGTTTTCCGGCGGATCCGGCAGGAAACCGTTCTCTCTGCCGGATGACAGATGAACGATCCTGCGGCCGGCGATTACATTCGCGTCGACATAAGCCGGATAGGCCGGCTCGATAACCAGCGCGGAGCTGTTTCTGTCAAACAGATCCAGGATATCGCCAAGCTCATCGCTCGCGCCGCTGGATACAAAGACTTCATCATCTTCGATATCCACGCTTCTTGATCGGTACTGCTCTGCAATAGCTGTACGCAGGAAAGGCGCGCCTGTTTCCGGCATATATCCATGGAAACGTGTAATGTCCGCCTGATCCTCGACGGCTTCATGAAGAGCCTGTATCACAGCCGGACACAGCGGCCGCGTAACATCACCGATGCCAAGCCGGTACAGATAAGCTTCCGGATGGGAAGCAAGATATGCCTTGGTCTTCTGCGCGATGTGAAAAAACAGATACGAATCCTTCAGTTCCGCATAATGACGGTTCGGTGTAATCATATTTCTGCCTCCGCCTCATATACCGTTACGGCAGGTCCTGTCATATAGGCTCTACCATCTGAAGCAATGACGATTTCAAGTTTTCCGCCGTCCAGCAGAACAGAAACCGGTTCATCCGCATGACAGTATCCCTTACGGACCGCGGCTGCCGCCGCCGCGCAGGCACCGGTCCCGCAGGCCATCGTAACACCACTCCCGCGTTCCCAGACCCGCATCCTGAGACTGTTCTCTGAGAGGATCTGGACAAACTCCACATTCACTCCATCAGGGAAGTTTTTGTGGTGCTCAATGGCAGGACCGACCGACGTCACAGGAGCCTGCTCCGCGTTATCCGTGAAAAGCACGACGTGAGGGTTTCCGACAGAAACCGGTGTGCATAAGACTTCTTCGTCCCTCACAGTCAGTTTCAGATCATCGTCTGCTGCAGTTATTCCCATATCGACCGTAACAGTCTTAACCTTTCCTTCTCTGATATGAAGATCCAGCTTTCTGATTCCGGATAAAGTATCGATCATCAGGATCTTCTTATCCGTATAACCTTTTTCATAAACATACTTACCGACGCAGCGGATCCCGTTGCCGCACATTTTCGCTTCACTGCCGTCCGCATTGAAGATCCGCATACGAAAATCCGCGGCAGGCGATGGAGTGATATAGATCATTCCATCTGATCCTGCTCCGAAATGACGGTCCGAGAGCTTTACGCAGATGTCGCGGATATTGTCCGGCACTTCTCCGTAAACGTACAGATAATCGTTCCCCAATCCCTGCATCTTCGTAAAATGCATAATCTTCTCTCCTTTCGGTCTGGTACTGCTGTTTTCTTATATCTCCGAAAGCTTCTGTTCAAAACGGTTCTTCTTGGCCTGCAAAGGCACGGCGGTCGGATATTCACCGCTGAAACATGCTTCGCAATGTGTTCTCTCTTCAGCAAGCTCTCCTAACCGTTCCACCGGAAGGTATCCGAGAGAATCGGCTCCGATCATGTCGGCAATCTCGGGAACTGTATGTCTGCAGGCTATCAGTTTATCCTGGGAGTCGATATCCGTCCCGTAATAACATGGGAACAGGAACGGCGGCGCTGATACCCGCATATGGATTTCACTCGCTCCGGCTTCCCGGAGCAGTCTGATGATCTGTCCGCTCGTTGTGCCTCTGACAATCGAATCATCTACCAGAACGACTCTTTTACCCTGGATTTCGCTCTCTACAGTCGCCAGTTTGATCTTGACCTGATCCAGTCTGTGATCCGGCGCAATAAACGTTCTGCCGATATATTTATTCCTGATCAGTCCGATTCCATACGGAATCCCGGAAGCGCGGCTGTATCCAAGAGCTGCATCCAGACCTGAATCAGGGACTCCGATCACGATATCTGCCTCAACAGGATGTTCTTGCGCCAGTATTTCGCCTGCTTTCATTCTTGCCTGATGGACAGAGATTCCGTCGACGACGGAATCCGGTCTGGCAAAATAAATATACTCAAATATGCAGATTCTCCCAGGCATTTTCTTACAGTGTTCTCTGCGCGATTCAACTCCCTGAGGACCAAATATCAGAATTTCTCCGGGATCCAGATCCCGGATCATTTCCGCTCCGACTGCTCTGAGCGCACAACTTTCCGACGCGACAATATATGTACCGTCTGCCATCCTGCCATAACACAAAGGTCTGAAACCATAAGGATCTCTGACGCAGATCAGTTTCTGCGGCGACATCAGGATCAGCGAATAGGCTCCCTCAAGTATGTTCATCGCCCGGCTCACGGCGTCCTCTATGGAAGATACCAACAACCGTTCTCTTGTCACAATATACGCGATCGTCTCCGTATCGCTGGTAGTATGAAAGATCGCTCCGGCCAGCTCCAGTCCGGACCGCAGCTGCTCTGCATTGGACAGATTCCCGTTATGCGCCAGTGCCATGTGCCCTTTCTGATGATTAATCTCAATGGGCTGACAGTTCTGTCTGTTCGTTCCGCCGGTCGTTCCGTAACGGGTATGGGCAACCGCCATCGATGCATGGGGGAACGCGGCAATCGTCTGTTCCGTAAAAACGTCTCCAACCCGGCCGAGATCCTTATGCGAGTAGAATACTCCATCGTCATTCACGACGATTCCGCAGCTCTCCTGTCCTCTGTGCTGCAGGGCATAGAGTCCGTAATAACAGATATTCGCGGCATCACCTGAATGATCGGAGTATACGCCGAAGATCCCGCATTCCTCATGAATGCTCACGCCTTCACCTCTTTATACTTCTCAATGGCTGCTCCGATAAAGCCCTTGAAGAGTGGGTGCGGCTTGTTGGGACGGCTCTTGAATTCAGGATGATACTGAACGCCGACAAAGAAAGGCCGATCTGTCAGTTCGATCGTTTCAACCAGATTTCCGTCGGGAGAAATACCGCTCAGCGTCAGTCCGTTCTGCCTCAGCTGTTCCCTGTAGTCATTGTTCACTTCGTAGCGGTGACGGTGCCGTTCACTGATCCTTCCGGAACCATAGCACTTCTCCATCGTCGTACCGGATTGGATCACACAAGGATAGGCTCCAAGTCTCAGGGTACCGCCCTTATCCACGTCATCGCTCTGACCCGGCATAAAATCAATGACTTTATGCCGGCACTGCTCATCAAACTCGCCGGAATTGGCGTCGGGGATGCCCAGCACATTGCGGGCATACTCGATGACTTCGATCTGCATCCCCAGGCAGATCCCGAAATAAGGGATCCAATGGGTTCTCGCATATTCTGCAGCCAGGATCATACCCTCGATCCCGCGGTTCCCGAATCCGCCCGGCACGATGATCCCGTTTAGTCCGGACAGCATACGGTCTGCGCTTTCGCGGGTGATCTCTTCTGAATTGATCCATTCGATGTCAATATGCACGTTGTGATGGAACCCTGCATGACGGAGCGCTTCCGCGACCGACAGATACGCGTCGTGCAGACCTACATATTTTCCGACCAGTCCGATCTTTACACTGTGATCCCATGCCTGATGGATACGCTCGACCATCTCTTCCCATTCCTTCAGATCCGGCTGCGAAGTCTGCAGATTCAGCTCTCTGCAGACGACCTCTGAAAAATGCGATTTCTCCAGCATCAGAGGAGCTTCATACAGGTTGGGCAGTGTGACGTTCTCGATCACGCAGTCCTGCTTAACGTTGCAGAACATGGCTATCTTCTGAAAGATGGATTCCTCCAGCGGTTCATCGCAGCGAAGCACGATGATATTGGGATTCACTCCCATACCCTGCAGTTCTTTGACAGAATGCTGCGTTGGTTTGGATTTGTGCTCTTCGGAACCATGGAGATACGGCACCAGCGTAACATGTACGAAAAGGCTGTTTTCCCTGCCGACTTCAAGAGAAATCTGCCGTACTGCCTCAATAAATGGCTGTGACTCGATATCGCCGATTGTTCCGCCGATCTCGGTAATAACAACATCCGCGTTGGTCTTCCTGCCGACACTATAGACGAACTCTTTGATTTCATTTGTGATATGCGGAATGACCTGGACCGTCGACCCGAGATACTCGCCCCTCCGCTCTTTGTTCAGGACGTTCCAGTAAACTTTACCGGTCGTAAGATTCGAGTATTTATTCAGATCCTCATCGATAAAACGCTCATAATGGCCAAGATCCAGATCCGTCTCGGCACCGTCTTCCGTCACGTAGACCTCACCGTGCTGGAAAGGACTCATCGTGCCGGGGTCTACATTGATATACGGATCCAGTTTCTGCGCCGCGACTTTCAGCCCGCGCGCCTTCAGGAGCCTTCCGAGAGAAGCGGCTGTAATACCTTTTCCCAGGCCGGACACCACTCCGCCTGTAACAAAAATGTACTTAGTCATTTTTACCTCCTGCTGTCTGTTCCGCAGAACAAACCGCCTGTTCTGATGCTTACCGGATAATGATGCTGTCCCTTTCCGGCCCGACCGATACATACTTGACGGGACATCCGATAGCGTTTTCGATAAACAATACATACCGGCGCGCCGCTTCCGGAAGATCTCTCCACTCACGGACCCCGGAGATGTCGCAGTTCCAGCCTTCCAGATAGGTAATGACCGGTTCTGCCGATTCAAGCTCTGTCGGGAAGGGGAAATCATCCGTTATTTCACCATGGACACGGTACTGTGTACACACCGGGATCTGCTTCATATAACTCAGCACGTCCAGCTTTGTCAGCGCAATCTTTGTCGCTCCCTGCATATTGACACCGTACCGTGTACCGACGATATCAAGCGGGCCCACACGGCGAGGTCTGCCGGTCTTGGCCCCATATTCAGCACCGGCTTCCCTCAGTCTGTCCGCTTCTTCACCGGACATTTCACCGACAAAGGGTCCTTCCCCGACACAAGTCGAATACGCTTTAACAACGCCGACCACCTCTGTCAGCTTAAGAGACGGCAGCCCTGATCCGATCGGGGCGTACGCCGCCAGTGTATTGGAAGACGTCGTATACGGATAGATCCCGTAATCCAGGTCTCTTAACGCTCCAAGCTGCGCCTCAAAAAGAATATTTCTGTCCTTTTTCTGCAGATCGTACAGGATCCTGCCCGTATCGGTAATGAACGGAACGATCGGTCTGCAGTAATCCTCCACCCATTTATCCAGCATCTCCATCGTATACGGCTCAGCACCATAGACTCCGGTCAGGATCAGGTTCTTCCATTCCATCAGTTCCTGAAGATGCTCTCGCAAAGCCGCCGGATCCCGCAGTTCACCGGCTAGGACTGTCTTTTTCTGATATTTATCGGAATAGAAAGGCGCAATGCCCTGTTTTGTCGACCCGTACTGTCTGTCGGCAAGCCGTGCTTCCTCCAAAGCATCCAGATCGCGATGCCACGGGAGCAGCAGCGATGCCCGTTCACTGATCTTCAGATTTGCCGGAGTGATCGGGACCCCTGCACGGGTCACTTCCTGTATTTCAGCCCACAGATTCTCCGGATCCAGCGCAACACCGTTTCCAAGTATATTAATGACACCTTCGCGGAAGATTCCTGACGGAAGCAGATGCAGAGCGAATTTACCTTTCTCGTTAATGACCGTGTGGCCTGCGTTCCCTCCGCCCTGATACCTGACAACGGCATCAAAGTTTTCCGTCAGCAGATCCACCATTCTGCCTTTTCCTTCATCGCCCCAGTTGATTCCGACGATCGCGCAATTTCCCATGCTGTCATCCTTCCCTGTGTTAATTATTTAAAACCAACGGTATTTTATTCCACCGTGACAGATTTTGCAAGGTTTCTCGGCTTATCAATATCACATTTATTCTCTTTTGCCGTATAGTATGCGAGCAACTGCAGCGGGATGATCTCGATAACGGCAGCAAATACAGGATTCACGTCCGGTATGAACAGAAAATCATCTGCCGCGGATACGATCTTCTGATTGTTCCGGAAAGTCAGGGCAAGGACTTCAGCGCCCCTCGCCTTGACCTCAATAATATTGTTCATCGTCTTCTCCATCACGAAAGGATTGCAGCATACCGCAATGACCGGCTGATGATCTTCGATCAGAGCGATCGTCCCGTGCTTAAGCTCTCCGGCAGCATAGGCTTCCGCGTGAAGATAAGATATTTCTTTCATCTTCAGCGCTCCTTCCAGAGCAATGGCATAATCCGTATTCCTGCCGATAAAGAAAAGCGAATGGCTGCTGTGATACTTTTTTGCAAGCCGCGGAATCCGGTGATTCATATCGATCGCCTGCTGAATATACATCGGTATACGCTGCAGTGCGGCAATCATCTCAGCTGTTTTTTTCCCGAGATATCCAAGCCTGTCCGCAAAAAGAACCGCCAGGAGATACAGGACCGAGAGCTGCGTGGTAAATCCTTTCGTTGTAGCGACCGCAATCTCCGGACCTGCCCATGTATAGACCGTATAATCTGCCATCTGGGCAATTGTGCTGCCTACAACGTTCACGATGGCAAGGGTTCTGGCGCCCCGCTTTTTACATTCCTTAATTGCTGCAATCGTATCTGCGGTCTCTCCTGACTGAGAGATCGCGATCAGCAGAGTATGTTCGTCGATCAGCGGATTGCTGTAGCGCAGTTCACTGGCCAGTTCCACTTCCACCGGTATACGTGCAAGCTGTTCCAGCACATATTTGCCGGAACAGCCCGCATAATAAGCAGATCCGCAGGCTGTGATCACGATTCTGGTAATCCGCCTGAGCTCATCATCCGACAGTTTCAGTTCTTCGAAAAAAACTCTGCCGTCCCGGATGCGCGGTGTGATTGTAGCCTTGACCGCTCCGGGCTGTTCCATGATCTCTTTCAGCATGAAATGCTCATAACCGCCTTTTTCCGCAGCCTGAACATCCCAGGCAATCCGTGCGATCTTTTTATGGATCGGCTGTCCAAGGCAGTCATAGACTGACACCTGATCTCCGGAAATCTCTGCGAATTCTCCGTCTTCCAGATAAATGACGTTCCGTGTATGGTTTACCAGTGCAGTCACGTCAGATGCAAAATAGTTTTCCTGGACACCGACTCCAAGGATCAGCGGACTTGATTCTCTGACTGCATAGATTTTACCCGGTTCTTCACTGCAGATCACACCAAGTGCGTATGATCCGTGCAGACGATTGGACGTCCTGATTAATGCTTCTTTCACATCTCCATGGTAATACATCTCCATCAGATGAACAATGACTTCTGTATCTGTCTCGCTTTCAAAAACATAGCCCTTACTGATCAGTTCTTCCCGTAGAGCCCTGTAGTTCTCGATAATCCCGTTATGTACGACTGCAAACCTGCCGTCGTTTGACAGATGCGGATGCGCGTTTTTCTCTGTCGGAGCTCCATGCGTAGCCCAACGGGTATGTCCGATTCCGGTAGTACCGGGAACTGCTGCTCCGTTCTGCGTCTTTTCACACAGGTTGACGATCCGGCCAGTCACTTTGCTGACAAGGATACGGGAATCCTCCATTACCGCGATCCCCGCGGAATCGTATCCTCTGTATTCCAGCTTCTGAAGCCCTTCCAGCAGAATGGGAGCAGCCCCCTGTACTCCGGTGTATCCGACAATTCCGCACATAATGATCCTCCGTATGGTTATTTTCCGCTGTTTCCGTAATTCGCAAGAACTCTCGCAGACGGATCGTTCACATTGCAGCCTTTCCAGGTTCTGTTTGGCATCCAGAAATCTATGATCATCTCCGCCTGCCCCGGATAGTATTCTTCAAAAATCTCCCTGTACAGCAATGATTCTTTTGTAAATGGCCTGGCATAATCGTATTTCATCCGAAGTTCTTCATACTCTTCGTCAGAATACAAGGTCTCCGCATATTCTTTCAGATCATCGACCATAGAGTGTCCGACTGCGTCCGAAAAAGCTGCTTTTTCTCGCCAGAGGATTGTATCCGGCAGATAACCCAGACCCTCAAAAGCATGGCGAAGCAGGTATTTCCCGATCCCGTACCGGTTGATTTTGATTTCCGGATCCAGACTCATCACATAACTGACAAAATCAAGATCTCCAAACGGCACCCTCGCCTCCAAGGAGTTTACGGAAATACATCTGTCCGCGCGAAGCACGTCGTACATATGCAGTTCCCGGATCCTCTTCTGCGCTTCTTTCTGAAACTCTGCCGCGGACGGGGCATAATCCGTATACTTGTATCCGAATAGCTCATCCGAAATCTCGCCGGTCAGCAGTACGCGGATATCCGTCTGCTCATGGATCGCTTTGCAGACCAGATACATACCGATACTCGCCCGTATTGTCGTAATATCATATGTTCCCAGCAGATGAATTACATCCGGCAGCACCGATATGACGTCATCCGGCGTCATATATACTTCCGTATGATGACTGCCTATATATTCAGCAGCCTGGCGTGCATACTTGAGATCGATCGCATCCCCGCTCATTCCGATCGCAAATGTCTCGATCGGTTTGTCGCTTTCCTTTGCCGCAATAGCACAGACAAGGGAGGAATCAAGGCCTCCGGAAAGCAGGAACCCGACCTTCGCGTCTGCGACAAGGCGTTTTCTGACACCTTCCGTCAATTTC
>JAEEGL014774928.1_pt1 | contig 12451 bp, 4 predicted proteins | sample 9134231 | NCBI WGS metagenome assembly JAEEGL01 (sample SAMN16246548, study PRJNA631951) | gut metagenome | biome: gut microbiome; feature: rumen; material: fiber-attached | host: Bos | place: Iran: Karaj | collected 2018-10 | reverse complement strand
GTGCGTCATCACTGACGGTAACCACGCCCGATCTAACACTTACAACAACACCAGGCGTTGTACTTGTCGAATTTTTCCTAAACCACTTCAATTTTGAATCAACAGGCTGCACGGTGTCCGGATAAACGACAAGTTGAGGTTCATAGGTTTGTCCGGGCATTAACTTCACGATTTCGCCCTCGGTAGTCGTCGTCATCTTGTATGGAGTAGCCGCGTCAGGCATAACGTGTACGTTGATGACCGTATCCTTCACGCTTCCGTTAAGCAGCGTTGTTTTTGCATGCAATTCTACGGTTCCTGCCTTGATGCCCTTGAAGGCAAAGGTATTCCCCTTCGTGTCATCGCCCCATTCACATTCTGCCCATACCATGGAACTGCCACTACGCTGAAGCTTCATCGGCTGAATGATTGTCGTGTCATTACATGACCATTGCGTGTTCTTGTTAACCTCATCATTTGCGCCATAAGGAATGGACTCAACGACAAAGTATCTTACGCCTCCGTCAACATAGGTTGCAAAATCATCTCCGCTACTGAGTACTGGCTGATTTCTCGTAGGCATATAGGAATTGGCACGTGTAACATAAGAAATCTGCACGTCCTCCGTTGCTTTGATTACCTTCGCAAATGCACTGCAATAGGCCACCTTCTTACCCGCTTCCGCAGTCGCCGTTGCAGGATATCTGGTATAGACCACATAAGCACCATAATCCAGGTTGTCAATCACCTTGGACGTGGTTGCACCGCTCCAATCCAAGAAAGAGATTCTTCTGGAAGGAGAGATTGCGCCATCATCAGGTACCACAAGATACTCCTGCGCATCTGAATTTACCTGAATATTGAACACATACTTTCCTGCATGGTTGGGATCCTCTGTTACGTCAACGGCAGGAACGATCGGATCATCACCAACGCTTCCGCTCTTGGTTACCTCACGCGCATTGCTGTATAGGACTCCCTTGATCTTATTGTCATACTCCGTCACCTTAAGGCGCATCGTTTCTCCCAAGAGGTCATAATGTTTATTGAGAATCAGCGCTGCCTCATCAGGCGAGATTCTCCAATTTCCATAATCCTCCCAAACGCCATTCCTTAGGATCTGCCACTGATATTTAAAGCATGCGGATTGTTGCGACTTCAGCGTCTGCATTTCATCGCTCAGCGTGATTTTCGGTGCGTCGCCATATCGTGCATTCGCATAATCCACGGCGAATTCCGGATGGTTCAAATTATTCTGGAAGGATACCTGATAATCAATCCATAGTCCTCCGGCATATTCTCTTGCCTGTCCATAGTTATATCGATCCGAGTTGTCCATCTGCGTGGTCAAGGTATGCTTTGAAGTCGCAAAGCTCTCCGTTGCAGAGGCTCTCATGTAATAATGAACCTTGGGATCCTGCTTCCATTCATAGGAGCTGCGCGCTTTTTTCTGCCAGTTGTCCAGTTCACAGCGGAACACGTAAAGAAGCTTCCCGTCCTTTACGTAGGTCAACGTCGGCGTTGCCGTTGTCGTGGTCGTGTCAATCCTCTTAATCGTATTGTCAGAATTCAAAGTAACCTCGTACAGCGTCCAAGTACAGTTCGCATTTACCGCTTGCTTCAAATAAAAATTATCCTGATCCGTAAAATCATACATGGACTCTGCCGTATACCAAAGGAGCGTGCCCTGATCACGATCATACTTCAGCGTCTTGTTTCCGCCCTCCATGCTTGCCCCAATCATATTTTGAACCTTTGAATCAGTCGCATAGACGACGAAAGCCTTTTGGCCAAAGGCATTCTCAGTATTCGAGAAGAAGGTGTCCTTCTCCTTCGGCTGAATGATGATGGTATCGGAATCGGATTTATAATAAAAATCTGCATCATCCGTAGATGTGATTTCATCCTCCGGCTCCACATCATCAACATAAATCCTGGACTTGGAAAGATCTACCACGGGATTTCCCTTTCCATCCTTCGCCCGAAAGCCGATGTATCCCCTCGGCGTATCTCTTGTAATGCGGCAATCACCCCACATGTCAAAATTTTCCGCCACGGTATAGAAAATGCCGTTTCCACTCATTTCAGAACAATGATCCGGGAGACGCTCTTTATCCGTCTTGGAGGTATCAAAGGTACCTGCGTGAATTTCTAATTTATAGTCCTCTACATTGCCATAGCCACCTAACGTATTGATCCCAATGGCGTTCGCACCACCATTTCCCCAAAACTCACCATCATTGATAATGACCTCACTGCCATCGCCTGCGATCTGAATTGCCGCCTTTCTACCGGTATTGGTAAGAAACTTGTCGATCATGTTTTCCGTCTTAAAATAATACGGGTCTATCTTAAACGCATTGTCATAATATTCTTTATCGCCTCCAACGACGTTATAGCCATCCCTCTCTCCGCCTCTTCCGTCGAACAAGCCGCCATTGATGGTTACCTTACCGCCGTTAGCAACGACACAAGAACCGTAAATCTGCTCATAAGCGTATCCCAGCCATGTACAGCTCGCGATCAGGTTTGTCTCCGACTGCTTACTGATATAAAAAGAATTCAGCATCCAGATTTTTCGGTTTCTCCCTGCTTTCACGTCCGTATTATTCAGAGTCAGCTCCGCACCTTTCTCAACGCGAAATACGTCACGTACGGCCGTATAAGAATACCTGGGTCCATTTGCTAATCCCGTGCGGTCATTCATTCTGCCGTCATACCAGATCTGTCCTCTGTTTCTGGAGGTGTTGGAAACAGTCAGGTTTGCACCTTCCGGAAGGTAAAAAAAGGTTAGGGAATCCGTCTTTTTCCACCCCTGCCGGAAATTCCAATGACTGCTGCTATCAAAGTAATTACCGTTATTCATGTTATTTTTATAATGCACGTCGTGACCCATCAGTTCAAGGTTTTTTTTCCCTTTTCCAAGAACGCACTGGGACAAAGTCGCATAGTCAAGCTTTGCAGCGTCTTCTTCGTTAGGCTTCCATTCTTGAGTTAAAATCTTCTCCAATCTCGTGTCATAGGATACATCCTGTGTCAATCTGTAATATCTGACCTGCTCCTCCGAGGTATCCTTTGACAATTCCTCAATCAGTTCATCCATCGTACTGATCAAAATAGGATCACTCCACGTGTCTCCAGACCCGTCGGCCTTTACTGCTGTCATGGGCATGGTCGGAATCAGCCCAAGCACCATGACAAGCGACAGAAGCAAACTAAATAATCGTTTTCTTGTTTTTTTCATCTCAATCGCCCCCCTCTCATCAATCGAAACCTGTGATTTCAAGAAACTTTCCTAAATATCATAATACCTTAGTTTTTGCAATAAAAAATGTGCCAATCGGCACATTTTTTTATTGGAATCGAATGACGATTCCAAGCCTTCCAGCCTCCGCAACGAGCTCTGTTCTTGTATGAAATCCTGTCTTACTCAGCATGTTCTCAACATGACGCTTTACCGTACCGGCAGAAACTCCAAGTCGTTCGCCAATCTCCGCGTTGCTGTCTCCCGTGATCAGTTCCTTTAGAATCTCAAGCTCACGCTCCGTAAAGTCATGATTTGTGACCTGCCCAACGGGGACACAGGGTGTTTTATCGGGATATACCTGTTCCCCTGCCATGGTGCGATCACAGACATTTAAGATCGTGTCCTTCTGTGCATCCTTATACCAGAAGGAATCCACACCGATCCTGCGTGCCCTCTCTAGCCAGGAAAACTCCGGCATGGAAGTGACCATGATAATTTTAATCTTCGGACAATCCCGTTTAATCTCCTCCGCGGCATCAAGGCCATTGCTCCCCAATGCCGTGCAGACATCCATAAGAACAAGGTCTATCCTGTCGTTTCTGCAAAGATCAGCCGCCAAAGCTGCATTTGAAATCGCCCCCGCAAGTTCATATGTCTCGCTCCCCCGTATGTAGATTTCAAATAACTGCCTTGGCATCTCCTGATCCTCAACAATCAGCACCCGAAACGCCATATTCATCCGTCCTTTCTTACTTAAAGCATTGCTAATACTAGGGCTTTGTCCGTTAGCACAAAAGCCAATGCCCTCGTCTATCAATAATCTCAAAAGGCCTTACGAAAAAGACGCCCAACAGCATGTAATACGCTATGCTGAGCGTCTAGATTTCGCATGTGGCATACTCTTAAATGCCACATGAACTATTGTTGCATGCCTTGCCAATCATCCCGTTGCCAATTCTTTTGCAATAAACATCTACATATCAATAGTAATTTTACCTTACCACAATTTTATGGAAATAGCAATACAAGCATGTTTGTCAACGAATTACTTCGTAAAGTATGCCTTCGCCGCCTTGTAGTAGAGATACAGTGCGCGCCCCAGGTTCGCGCGGTCAGGCTCCTCCTCTTCCTTGCTGATGGAGGACCTTGCATAGGTCATGACGCTTGCCGTTACGGTCCATTCCTGTTTGCTGCCCTTCTTGATCATCTTGAACACGTACGGGGTTCCAAGCTCGTCCGCCGCAAGCCCCTTTACGGACAGGCGGTACACGTCATATGATACGCTTACACTGTCCTCCTCCGTCACAACCTTCTCATGCATTGCTCCGGAGGATACCTCTTTGCCCTCCAGGTCACATACCTTGAACTCGTAGCCGGACACGTCCGTGCCTTCCGGCAGGTAATACGAAATGAATACTGCGTTGTCCGACTCGAAGGAGCCCGTCAGGGTTCTCTTTTCCACGATGGGGAACTTCGTTCCCGAGCTGGACGGTGCGTACTCCGCGAGGTCTTCAAGCTTCACCGCAAGCACCTCACTTCGAAGCGGCTCCAGGCCTTCCGTCTTATAATTAAAGTAATATTGCGCCGCAGTGCCGTAATCAATCAGCGCCTGCGCGAGTTCCGGCATGCCGGGGTTATCGGAACTCAGCATCTTCGTCGCGTAGGTCATCAGGGAGTAGGAAAAACCTGACTTCGTAAAGTCCTTGTCACCCGCCTTGTTCTTTAGGGACACGACATTTCCTTCCCCGTCATAAACCCTCAGCAAGATGTTCTCACGAATCTCGTTTGCGTAGGTCAGGTACGGGAAGGTCAGTCTGTCCTCGGTTTGGTCATCGGATTTCGTTGGAATGCCGTCCTTTAACAAAATCTTCACCTTCTGTTCGCCGACGATCTCAACGTATGCCCCCTCGTCCGCAAGAAGCTCGTCGGAGAACATCATGTTGAAGTACAGGTGCAGGTTGCCCTCAAAGCCAGCCTGGCAGGAACGGATGATCGACCAATCCGTCTCTTCCTCCGCCTTCCAGTTCACCACTACAATAATTTCATTCTCAGATGGCGTCTTATACTGATGAAGCTCAAAATTCGGGTTCTCGTTTCCGTTTGCCGTCTTCACAGCTACGCTCTTTCCGCCCATGCTAAGGCTTAGGAACGCTGCCAGCTCCTCGTTCGTTGAAATTTCAGGGAACTTGTAGCCGTCGTTCGCGGTAAGCTTCAGGCATACGTAATAATTTCTGCCCTCTTCGAAAGTTTCCCTGCCGCAGTACATCCAGCCGCTGCCCCCTGGATACCAGAGATAATCATTGGTCGGGTCGTCCTCAAACCATCCGGGCAGTAAGCCGTCGTCATAAACGGTTGTCTCAAACTTACTGTTTCCGTCAGTCGTCAGCGTCGGTACGAAAATCTCTTCGCCAATCTTAGGCATCTTATCCAAAGTAACCGAAGCACTCGTGATCGTCTGAACTTCTGTAGCGGGCGTCTTTGCCGTAAACCTCAGTTCCACCCGTGCGATCTGGTTATTACTTCCGGGAACAAGCTCACAGTGTGTATATTGCTCCTGTCCTTTTGCGTCTATCCAAAGTAAGTTTCTATCGCTTGTGCTGAAGTCAGATCCACAGTCGCTGCTCACATATAGCTTCAGCGTATACTCCTCGCCCTTAACAAAGGTTCCGGTAAACTTCTGCTCCTTGTAATACCAGCCATTCGTAGCGATCATATTTTCGCATTCGTTATCCAAGGCAGCCCATTCCTCATCGGATAAGCTGTAATTACTTGCCGCGATCATTGCCGCCTTCAGCTCCTGTGCTGTCGTAAGTCTTGCGCTAGAATGGGTAAACTCTCCTACCTTCCCGCTAAACTTCACCTTGTCAAGGCTTGCCTGCTCACCCTTTACTGGCTCAACGTCAAACAGCTTTACGCGATCGCCATAATAATATTGCGTATCCCATACGGGATATAAGGTTACCGCACCCTTTAAATAAATATCTATCCATCTGTCAGTTCCGATAACGTATTCTTTTCCGTCCGTTACGGAATACCATCCACGAAGCCGCTTCCCCTCGGGAATGGGCTCGCCCATCAGTTTCGCATAGTCTTGGGTAGTTACCCATGCGGTGTCTGCCGTCACCCATTCCTTTGTGTTTTGGATGCCGACGATCTTCATTTCCGTGAAGTCAAAGCCTGTCCACTTTATCGTTGAATACCAGACATCATCTACCTTCCCTGTTCCGTTTGACTCAAAGCCCATGAAAAACGCGTAGGCAGTATTACAACTCAAGCCCTCCGGAATCTTGTAGAGGAACGTTCCGTCCGCCTGCAGCTTCGCAACGCCGCCGCCGACAACGGTTTCCGGATGACCCGCATTCCTTTTCGTTAAGGTTACATACATTTTCTTGTCGCAGAAGTCCTCAAGCTTGTCCGAGGTGACCTTGTAGCGGATTGTCGGATAATAATCTCCCTGCACCTCAGCGGTAATCACCGCATCCTCGAGCTGGAAGGCATTCTCATAAGCGCCATGCTCAAATGCGAGCTCAGAAATAGGCCATGCCCCCGGATTTAAATATGCCACCGGAATGCAGGGTGTCTTCACCGTCGTCTCATAGAATACAACAGGCTGTCCCGCGAACGGGTTCAAACGATTTCCAAGATCCGTGCGGCGCAGCTGCACCTTGTAGGTCGTGTTCGGATACAGTCCGCCAAATCCGGTATTAAGAAGTTCCGACATCTTGTACCATGTTGTTCCATCAATGCTTGCCTCCACATGCTCGTCCCGCATAATGGAATTCTGCGCACTAACGGATAAGATAGTTGCCACCTCACGTACTTCTTCACCATCAATGTTGGGATTATACTCCTCATACTCATCCGTAGTAACGTAGATGTGTTGCAAACGATAGGTAGCTACTTCTCCTCCAGGTACCTGTGCCGTCACCTTGCTCGTTATGCCTAAAGAAGTGTAGTCATAAGTATATACTTCATTTGAATTCTTGCTCAGGCCAAAGTATATGCTGATGGAACCGTCCTGCTCCACGGTAAATGCCTGACCGTTCATGAAGCCATCCTTAGGAGAGGATGCCGCACTGTAGTACGTCGTATCAAGCACAATTCGCATGTTCTTTACGCTTTCCAGCGTGGGAACCAGGAATTTGGATGCATCCTTCTGGCTAAATCGAACCTTAAGGTAATATGCCTTGCCAAACTCAAAACGGTCATTCTTCTCAAGCTTTTTCCCAGTCTCCGCATCATACCACTCCTCTGCGCCGCCGTAAGCATAATAGGTATAATTGCTACCATACGGCGCATAAAAGCTCATGTCGGACACGCGCACGCCAGGCGCAGGGAAGGACGCCTGTGCACTGATCACCGCATCCACGGTTTCCTGCGGCGTTGACCAGTATGCACATATTTCCTCCTCAGAATCTACGATCTTATAAGTATCACCTGGCTGATATTTGTGACTGCCAATCGACCAGTACCTAAATTCCATGTTCTCGGGTGGCAAAAAGCCTAGTTCATCTGGATCCATGAGCGTGATCGTCTCGCCGATCACCTGATATACCCTCTCGACCTCACAATACCTTTCGCCGCTGGCTGTTGCATGATATGAAATGGTTGCCAGCTTATTCTCGCCCTGGTTCGTCGCGTTCTCAGCGAGTTTCGATGCGCCGCAGACGCTGCAGACAAGATACTCTACGCCGCCGCGGATAATAGGTCTGTCATAGTTATGCTTTTCCCTGGTACCTACGACGATCATGTCGCACTCAATGCAGCGTGCCCAATGATAGTTCTTATCTCCCTCCGATACAGTATTAACGTGACCCGTTGCAGGGATTTCCACTTCTTTCATATAATGCTGGCATCCCTCACGCGTGCAGCGATAGCCATAGTATCCCTTGTGAATACAGTCAGGATACTTGATGATTTCCAGCTCCGTGGAATACTCATGACCTAGCCTTGGCAGGGGATCTCCCAAAAAGATCTGTCCGCATTTCGTACACCTGCTGTCGCCGGTATATCCAGTCGCCGTACAGGCAGGAGTGATGACAGTGCTTTCAATCAACTGTATATCATGTCCAGTCGCGGGGATCGTCTTGTGCTTTTCAATTTCCTTATAGCAGGCCATGCACTGGGTTCCCCTGGTCTGACCCACGCTGGTACAGGTTGCCTCCTTGGCTGCAAAAGTCTCCTCGATAAAGCTGGTCGTCTTGCCATTCTTAGGATTCGTATACTCATGCGTACAAACATCCTTAGAAGGTGTTTGGGTCTGGCAGAAAAGCATCACGGGCTGATCTGGCATGGTAAACGTCAGGTACTTCGTCGCTTTCTGCGTATCATTCAGTTCCATTGCCTTAAACTTGTCACGAAGTACGAAACAATGGCCTCCATTGCTTTCCCACTCCGTAAAATACACGTCCTCCAGCTTCGTGGCCGGACATGCCGTGACCTTATCGCCGACCTTTGCCCAGTAAATTTGCTCTCCCTTTTCGTTATAGTACTCCGCATTTCCGTGTAACATGTAGCAGTAATATCCCGGCATGTCCGAGTATTCCCTGTAGCCGCAATAAATACACTCTCTATAAACCTCATCGGTTTCAGGATCGCGATAAAAACCGTTTTGACCCGAGGTATTTCCATTCCAGTGGTGTTTTGACATGTATTCCTTAGACTTAAATCCGCATTCCTTCCCTCCGATGGTGGCCGTACAAATCTGATAATGGAAAAGCGGATTTTCCGTTCCGTCATCATTGAGGCAGGTATATTCGATGCATCCATCATGCGTAAACGTAAGGCTTCCGTCCGCAGGATGATAATAATACTTCGAGAAATGCACATGCTCCAACAAGGGTGCCTCTCCGGTTTGCACGTAGCCGCAGCTCTTACAGGTGCGCTGTTGCTTGCCCTTCGTATCCTCCGTTGGTTTCACCGTGACAACCCAATCACCGTAATCATGTGCAACAAGCTCCTTTACGTGAAGGCATAGGCTACAGGCAACTCGGTGCTTGTTACGATTGTTTGGCATGGCCTCCGCCTTCCAGTTGTGTACGTGTCTGGAGAAGCTAGGAAGGACTAAAACCTCCTCATGACCGCAGTCGATACAGGTTCTAACTGCCTTACCGTCCTCATTCTGCGTTGCCTCTTTTACAATATTCCATCCGTTATAGACATGCTTTTCCTTCACGGTTTTTCCGCAGCCCTCGCCCACGCAGGTGCGATAGTGCATGGCGGAATCCGTGTTGTCTTCCTTCCAAAGTCCCGTATATAAATGGTCCTGGACAAGGCTCGCTTCGTCACTCCAAACTTCTCCCTTGTCATTGTAGATGCGACACTGGAAAGTATAAAATCCGTTACAGCCGTCATCAGGGATCTCCACGGTGATGGTAGAGGTATTCGTTCCCGTTATGCCATATTCACCTTCCGTAATCTTTCCCTTGCCGACAATATGCCACTCATACTGAGCATCTTTGCCATAGGCACGGGCGGTAAAGTGCACCTTTGGCATGATTGCCAGCCCCTGATACGTGGCGCGAAGGGATGCCTTTACGTCCCTTGGCTGCTCTACAATCACGGGTCTTCCGTCATTCCTTGCATAACAAATTGTACAAATATTATTTGCATCCCATACGTGAACGTGCTGCTGCGGTGCCTCGTTTTCTGCCTCTAAACACTCGACACAGTCCTCATAGCAATTGCCATGTCTGCAGCGGTGCTCATCCCATTCATAGGAATCCATGCAGATTCCGTGAGGGCACCCCTCCCCCTCACTTCGATCAGCGCAGCAGTCTTCACAGAGTCGCGCATTCGCGCAGGTGTCACAGGGAGTCACGTCACAAAAGCATTCGCCACACTCTTCGCAAAAATGTTCTTCATATTCCGGATCCTCTACGCACATTCCGCTCGAGCACATGGTCTTTTGCGCGCAGCATTCCTCGCAAAGTCCACAGTATTCACACATATCCGCTTCGCAGGCGCAGATTCCACATCCATCGCAGATATGCGCATCCCAATCACCGTCCTCTATGCATACCTCACCAGAGGTACACCCGTTTTCCTCTGAAAGCTCCTTACAGCATTGTACGCACAGATTACAGATATCACAAACTTCTTTTTCCTTTCCAATGACGCATTCGCCGCATTGAGGACAAAGTTCACAGCAGTCAATGCAATGTTGGCCGGGGCCATCCTGGTCATACTCACGGTCCTCCTCCGCGGTTTGACAAATGTCGCACCACAGCTCGTATCCGTCAATACATTCCTCGCAGATTTCGTCGTCTCTGTCAAAAGTCAAACCGTCGCCGCAGAGATCACAGTGATACTGGCCGCAGAGTCTGCACCACTGATATGCTCCAAGGTCTTCCGCGCAGGCACAGCAATGTGAGGCATCCTCATTCACAAAACAAGTAGCAAAGATATGCAAGCCGCATTCCTCACAATGATGGCAACAATCATTACAATAATCTGGATTAAACTCACATCTAAGATCCGGGTTATCCGTAAAACAAACAAAGCAGCCCTGACAATGCTTGTTATCAATCACGTCAAGGCAATTGTAACAAACCACAAGACATCCGTCGCAATAGGCATTAGAGCAAAACTCACAATAATCATCGTCGACTTCCTCCCAACAAACTTGACAATGCGTGATGGGACACGTTCCATCCATGATACAATCCACGCAATACATACAACTCGGGCATGTCTCGACATCGTATATGCACGCTTGACATCCTGCGCAATGAGTGTCACGAGCGCAGCCCCAACCCCATGCACAGTGAATCTCAGTAGTGGACTCACTACACATGGATCCGTCGCCTTCCCAAACCCATTTGCCACAGGCGTGGCACCGTTCCCTTTCCTCAAGATATTGTTGCACTTCTTCATGGTCATCCCAATCTATCGCCAATGCATCCATCGGCATCATTCCAACGACCATAATGAGGCAGAGGAACATTGCCAAAAAACGGTTCCATCCTCTCTTCCACTTTTTGAAACTCATAATCGACTTCCTTTCTTTTCTAGTTTTTTTGTATTTTTGTCTATATACTCTCTAGCGTCGCGACTAAGTAGTCCATCGTTCCGGACGCATAGAGAAAACCATCAATTACGCGGGCTTGCTTTAGATCTATCACGCCCTCTGTCTGCTCTGGCGACACGAGTTCATCGATAAACATGACAATTCTGCAGTTAGGTTGTCTCGCTCGCAGCGATTTGATCACTTCATGTCGTTCCTTCAGAGTATATCCCTCATGCACCGACACGCCGAGCAACACCACGTCTGGGCCAGCCCGCGCGTCCTCCTTCAGGGGCTGCACGCGGAAGTTTCCGGTCCGCTCCAATGCGCTTGTAATGGCATCCGTATAAAATTTCCCTGGAACGCTAATGGCCAGATTGATCATCCGCGCCTCCCTTTCTGCCCATTACACAAAAAATCAGCATAACAGACCATATTTTACTACTCTACAGTCCATTATACTGATTTTTGATAATCCCACTACATCCAAAAGTATGGGTTATGAAATTTTTTTGAGTTTACTATTCCGAATCCCCGATGATCAGCCCCATGTGCCTCACCTTGACGGCGAGTTCGAGGCGGCTTTTATAGCCAGTTTTTTGGAGCATGTTGCCGACGTGCATCTTTACGGTAGGCTCCTTTAGGCCAAGTTTTTCGGCGATCTCGGCGTTGGAGGCGCCAGTGACAAGTTCCTTTAGGATATCAATCTCGCGGTCGGTGAATTCCGTACTGACGGCACAGCCGATGTTGACCTTAGGCTTATAACCCGGATAGACGGACTCTCCTGCCATGGTGCGATCCATGATCTCCTGAATGGTCTGCTCCTGAACTTCCTTCTGCCAGAAGCTCTCGACACCAATCTCGCGCGCCTGGCGCTCATAGGAGAGCTCTGGCATGGAGGTGACGATAATGATCTTTGTATCGGGGCTTACTACCTTAATCCGCCTTGCAGCTTCAAGACCGTTGATGCTCCCAGGGATGAGTACATCCATGAGAACGAGATCCGCGTGATGCTTTTCGCACCATTCCATGGCCTGTTGGGCCGTAGGGAAGGATGCGGAAAGCTCATAGTTATCAGATTCATTGACGGCAGCTTCGAAGACCTGCCGGATCATTTTGAAATCTTCAGCAATGACTGTTTTGTAGGACATAGAGGACCTCCTTAAGATTGTAGTTACCGTAGTTTTACACCTCGTCCGTCGCTGTTGGTGACACCTTCC
>JAEEGL014512354.1_pt1 | contig 12451 bp, 12 predicted proteins | sample 9134231 | NCBI WGS metagenome assembly JAEEGL01 (sample SAMN16246548, study PRJNA631951) | gut metagenome | biome: gut microbiome; feature: rumen; material: fiber-attached | host: Bos | place: Iran: Karaj | collected 2018-10 | reverse complement strand
CCGGTAAGCTTTCTTAAAGCCTGGGACATAAGTCTTGCCTGAAGGCCTACGTGGGAATCACCCATCTCACCGTCAATCTCAGCCTTGGGTACAAGAGCTGCTACAGAGTCAACTACAACTATATCAATGGCTCCTGAACGAACCATGGTCTCTGTGATCTCAAGTGCCTGTTCGCCGGAATCAGGCTGGGAAATATAGAGGTTATCAATATCAACTCCGATATTCTTGGCATATACAGGATCAAGAGCATGCTCTGCGTCGATGAATCCTGCAATACCGCCTCTCTTCTGAACCTCAGCGATCATATGAAGTGTAACAGTTGTCTTACCACTGGACTCAGGTCCATAGATCTCAACGATTCTTCCCTTAGGAATTCCGCCAAGTCCAAGAGCAATGTCCAGGCTCAAAGAACCTGTTGGTATAGTCTCAATGTTCATAGTATCGGATGAATCACCAAGCTTCATCACAGCGCCCTTGCCGAACTGCTTCTCAATCTGGCCAAGAGCTGCCTCCAATGCTTTTTGTCTTTCATCTCTTTCCATACAATTCTCCTCCTATGAACGTCTGTTCGTCTTTGATAATACAAATATAAAACAGATGTTCGATTGTGTCAACATAATTTTAGTTACTTTTAAAAATTTTTTGTAAAAAACAAAGCTTGAAATTCCGGCAGAAACGCCAGATATGTTCAGACCCCACTAAACATACACAAGTCACCGCTCAGACAAAGCGATGACTTGACTACTTTACCATATTATTATCAGGCTGTCAAAACAAAACCGTTAAGCCTTCATGCTCATGTCATACTGGCTGCAGAGTACGCTGTACTCCTGATTGATAAGCTGAACCATGTATGAGTCGCCACTGATGTTGTCCGGATGGAACATTTTCATAAGATCCTTATAACGCTTTTTCAGCGTCAACGGTGAATTAACCCCTCTGAAAAGAAGATCCAGCGCATCATATTCATCCTCCCTTTGATATGCCTTCTCTCTCTCCAGTCTGATAAACTCGTTCTCAAGCTTTTTCTTGTCTGCATTGAGCTGATCGAATCCGTTGTTGAGAATTCTGAGTCTCTGATCAAACAGAGCCTTATCGTTGTTCAGCTTCTTGCTGGCCATTTCGAGCTTTTTCTCAGCTGCGTCCATTTTTTCCTTAAAGGACATTTCATCTTTTTCAAGTCTCTCGTACCTTTCGCAGAGAGCACTCTCCTGATTTTCAAGCCTTACGCTCTCCTTAAAGAGCCAGAGCCTGAGCTGAGCAAGTTCATCCTCGCTTCCGTTCAAAATAATTTCTTCAATGTTTCTTTTCTCTTCCATAAGGGCCCCCACCTTCTGGAATAACAATTCCAATAATACCTTTTACCGCCAGTTATCAGTCCTCTTTTTCATCCGGGAAGGCTATGTCAACTGCCTCGTCGTCAGCAGGCATATCTTCCTTTTTGCTGGAGAAATGGTCCATAATCTCAGGAACCAGGTCAAGGACTTTTGTTACAGCATCCTGATTCTTGATGTTTACAAGCTTTGTTGAACCATTTTTTATAACAAGCACAGCACTTGGTGACATCTTTGCACCAAATCCGCCGCACCCTCCATTCTTTTTATCGGCAGAAGTTGCTCCTGCCCCAACCCCGAAAGACACATCAACCAAAGGAAGAATAATTGTGTCTCCGATCTTTGTAGCCTCACCTACAACTGTCTTAGAAGCCAGAATAGAATTCATTCCGTTAAGTAAAGAATCTACAACTCCGTTAAAACTATTATCTGCCATGATACCCCTCCAAAGATTTTTTAGTCGTTATTATGATTTTATGATCTTCTTAAATCTTCTTATGGTCTTTTTTACATCCTTGTTAAAGAAGCAAACAGCTGTACAAAAGACAATTGTGAAGATTGTGATATGTCCCTTAAGATGAACATCGGCCTTAACTACACCCCGCTCGAAATCCGGAGTATACTCAACGTTTTTGTAAAGCCATGGATAAAGGGCTCCATATGCTCCCATTATCTCGGCTGTTACAGCCGGATCGGCGCTTCCGAATAATAACTTGATATCGCATTTCCTCGGAAGTATCATCTTCAGAATCTTGAAAAGCTTCTGTTTAACAAGTTCAAAGGCCCTCTGAAAAATCGGATTATCAAGGGTCGCTTTAATCATATCTATCTTATCACAAACTCTAGATATTGTATATTGGATTTTTTCAAACACATTTAGTGGTGTTTTCAGAAAATTATCTATGGAATCGAAAATCTTCCACAAAACATCCAGAAAGCTCTTTGGCTCGTCCTCTTCTTCATCATCAAAAGAGGAATCATTTTCTGGAGTCTGATCGCCTTCCTGAGTATTCTCATCACCATTGTCCGATTGGGAGGAATCAGCTGCTTCCTCTTCCTTCTGTACACTGCTTTCCTGTGTACTTTCCGCCGCCTGAGAATCATCTTTCTTATCAGGTTTTTCCTCCTGGTCTGTTTTCTCCTGATCTTCAGGCTTTTCTTTTTTCTTTTTCTTTGGCAAAATTTTTATACCACAAACCTTTAAAGTGAACTGTTTGTCTTTTGGATACTCGAATCCGCCTCTTAGAATAACCCAAAGCCACGAAAAATGGGTCTCCGCTATAATCTTGTCAACATCCAGTCTCTCGGAAATATTAGAAATGCTGTCAAACTCAGTCTCCGGAATCACGGCATCAGCGCTGTATGCGATCGGCACAAACAGAACCAGGATCAGCAAAAAAAGCACCACTGCCAGGATCACCAAAAGAACAATCCCTATTATTTTTAATACAGATAAAATTCCCGCAACCATAAATACTCCAGTTCACACTTATTTTTCAGCCTTAGAATCCAGATACTCCAGTATCCGCCCCTCATATCCGGCTGCCAGGGCATCCTCGGTGATCTTTACCACAAGATCAAGGGCTTCCTTCTTACTTCCTGCTATGCCGTAGATATATGCCGGATGTTCCCTGTAATATGGCTGTTTGAGGAATGCACAGTGAACAATATCCAACTGGTCACTATCAGCAAAAGGTCTCTGGATACAAAAGATTGTGAACTGCCCCCTGCCATGATAAAGCCGCCATTTAACAAGTGAATGCTTTTTCACGGACTCTCCCCAATAGAGTTCCTTACTAAATCGGCAAAAGCCTTTGTTTTTCATACTGTACAGAAATCTCCCAAATACCGATAAATTTAGACATAATTAATTGAATGTCAAAATAAAAATAGATATACTTATATTAACATATACGCCAATCATTTTAAATTGTGATTAATCCAAGACCCTTTCGGATGCCTGCTGTATGAAAGTTGTCGCACGAATGGAATTAAAGCCAGGGATGGTAACCGCTGACGACGTTCTAAACTACAAAAACGAGATCATTGTCACTGCAAACACCAAGATCACGGACACAGTGATTGAAAAGCTTGCAAGACAGTCCATCATGGTCGTTCCCATTAAAGAAGAAATAGATTTCGCCACAACGCATTTTGAAAAAGTCCGCCTCAGTGAAGGCTTTAAAAACTTTGAAAGTACATATAAGATCTATTTTCCTGTATACAAAAATCTTATGATGAGCGCTGTCACAAACAGAACTCCCATCAAGATGGAACAGCTTATGGAGGTTTACAGGAATATTATCATATGCGCAAAAAGCGGCGAACTTCTTCTCGACTATCTGTACAACATGCTTCCCGGAGAAGACGACATGACCCACGCACACTGCCTCAACTCTGCGCTTATAGCCGGAGTTTTCGGCACATGGCTCGGGCTGTCCAATGAAGATATAAATCTGCTGATTCAGTGCGCCTTTGTCTACGATATAGGAAAGCTCAGCATTCCCTACCAGATCCTGTGGAAGCCTGAGCGCCTCACCTCCGAAGAGTACAGACTGGTCATGAGGCACACCACCATCGGACACGATTTCTTAAGAAGCTATGGCTCTTTCGATCCCCACGTATTAAACGCCACTATTCAGCACCATGAAAGATGTGATGGATCCGGTTATCCAAAAGCCCTTGTCAGCACGGAAATAGATAAATTTGCCAAGTACACAGCGATCATCGACACTTACGAGGCAATGACTTCCCCAAGAACCTACAGGCAAAAGCTGAATCCCTTCCAGATCATAGCAAACTATGAGACTGAAGGTTTTGCAAAATACGACTTTGCAGCTCTTAAATCAATACTCTCCCACATCGCCGGCTCACAGCTTGGCTTTAACGTCCAGCTCAACACAGGCGCCATAGGAGAAGTGATATTGATTAACGAAAAAGCACTGTCCCGCCCGCTCATCAAGATGGCAGACAACACCCTGATCGATATGTCTTCCAATCCCCAGCTGGCAATCGTTTCGGTTTTCTGATGTCGATAGGACTACTTCATTCAACGATAACCGTTAGGGAAAATATTATTAAAATCAAACATCAATCCACACCAAAATACGCGTCAAAAATACGCTTGGCGATAGGTACGGCGAAGCTTCCACCGGAACCTGCATTTTCAACAATGATAGTTACACAGATCTCTGGATCTTCCGCCGGTGCAAAGCCTGTAAACCAGGCGTGAGAATCGGTTGTGGAATCCGTAAACTCAGCTGAACCGGTCTTTCCTGCAGAAGTGTAGGAAAGGCCTTTTAATTTGCTGGCAGTTCCGGTGTTTACCACCTCTTCCATCATGGAAACCAGAATATCTGACTGCTCCTTTGTCATAAGTCTCTTGTAATCTTCTGAAGACCAGGTCTTTACACTCTTTCCGTCCTCGCTCTTTATCTCACTTACAAGATAAGGCTTTTTGAGCATTCCTCCGTTGGCGATGGCACAGGTTATCATATTCATGTGCATGGGAGTAACGCTTGTGGCTCCCTGTCCGATAGAGAGCTGCATAACATCCCCGATACTTGTTTCATCATCAATTGAGGTAGAACTTTTTGAGTACAAAAGATCTATAGGAAGCTCTTTTCCAAAAAGAAGCTGATCCAGTGTTGCGGAAAAGACCTTTCTGGAGATATTAAGACCAATGTTGGCATAGGATGAGTTACAGGACTCGGCAAAGGATTTTACAAAGTCCTCTGATCCGTGGTTTTCGCCATGGAAACATGAAATGGTCTCATCTTCGTATTTGAACTTTCCCGAGCATGTAAATCTGTAGTTGTTGTAATCCTTGGGATGTTCCTTTATATATGCAAGGGATGTGACAATCTTAAAGGTCGATCCCGGAGGATACAATCCCTGTGTCGCCCTGTTTAAGAGCTTAGCGTCAGGAGATTTATCGGCAATAAGGCTGTCCCAGTCCTCCTTGATGGTCCCGGGATCAAAGTCAGGCTTTGAAACCATTGCAAGGATCTCACCGGTCTTTGGATTTGATACCACAATAGCACCCTTTCTGGCGGAAAGAGCGTTATAGGCCACCTCCTGAAGATTGACATCAAGGGTAGTTATGCAGTTATCTCCCGGGTATTTTTCGCCCTTGGTGTCGTAAGCCACCTTATCTGAAAGATCGACGCTTGTATTGATGAGATAATAGTTTGCCAGTGACTCTATACCGGCTTTTCCGTTGGTGGAATATCCCACCACATGCGCAAACTCTTTGCCATAGGGGTAAACCCTTACTTCCTTTCCGTCCTCGTATACCTCCGAATAAGCAAGAACATCTCCGTCCCTGGATAAAATATCCCCTCTGGAATTCTGCTTGAGCAAAATCTGCTGTCTCGTATTATAGCTGTTATCCATTAGAGTCTGCCTGTTGGCGTAGGAATAGTAACTGATGTAAAACAGCATTATCAGAAATACTCCGCCATAGAATGCAGACAGAACAATGATTGGATATGAGCGTATCTTTTTCCGTTTTTTCTTTTGTTTATTCTGTTCCATCTCAACATCTCTCACTTGAAGAGCTTCTCATTTCATCCTGACGAAGCCTCTCTTTTCTTCTCTCCATGGCTTCAAATCTCTCGTCGGTTCTAATCATGCATATCCCTTCAACCACCATCATCATAACAATGGTCACAAGGACGGAAGTGCCGCCGTAGCTCACGAGAGGCAGCGTCACACCGGTAAGAGGAATAAACTTCGAGCCTCCGCCTATGGTTAAGAATGTCTGGAATATATAAGCTATCCCAATCCCGCAGACAACCAGTCTGTAATATCTGTCCTTTATGTAGTAGCCCTCCTGCATGATCATCAGGAAAGTGCTGACGCATACCAGTGACATGAGCACAGCAAAAATGACTCCCATCTCCTCAGCAATGGCTGAAAAGATAAAGTCCTGCTCAACATAAGGAATTGATGAGGGGGATCCGCCGTAAAGTCCAAGACCAAACCAGCCTCCGGAAGAAATGCCAAATAGCGACTGGGAGACCTGATAACCGGATCTTTCGATGTCGGTGAAAGGATCAAGCCAAGCCTTTACCCTCACCTGAATATGGGAAAAGAGCCTGTAGGATATCATACTGGCAACCACGCCAAAACTAAGACCCAGAATGAGATAGCCAACATTCTCGGTTGATATGTATATCAGCGCCAGATATATCACAAAAAATATCAGGGCACTTCCCAGGTCCTTGGAAAGGACCAGAATTATTACATGAACAGCCGCAACTGCCGAAGCCAGGAAAAGCTGCAGCATATTTTCAGCTTCATACAGCGCTCCCGCCATAAAGAAAAGAAACAGTATCTTTACAGCCTCAGAGGGCTGAAAGGTTATGCCCGCCAGAGTATATGTGATTTTGGAGCCATTGGTGGCTGCTCCGTATAAAAGCACTGCTCCGATCGCCACAACTCCTACCGCTGCATAGATCCAGGTGAATTTCTTGAGCACATCAAATCTGTAAATAATCTCGGGTACAAAAAATCCGATGACAAACGAAGCTGTCACAATAAAGAACTGCTTAACAGCCCTGTCATAAGAAAGCCTTGTAAGAACAATCATGCTTATGACTAAAAGCATACAGGCATTATTTATGATAAGCCTGTTACCTCCCGGATATATCACATAGAAAAGCATCAGCACCGATGCAAAGATAATTATCTGGAATGCGAAGAAAAACAGATAAACCGGTTTTCCGGTCCTTGCCATTATCTGTATAAAGCATGATATCTGCACAGCATACATGCAGATCACCTGTCTGATGTAGATACCTCTTCTCTTCTTTTCCGTCTTGTATCTGAAGGTCATAAACGCCTCCAGCGTGTACAGGAACATAAAAAGAGCTATCACATATTTAGATATCTCAGTTACATATAATTCCATTTATATTACTCAACTCCCCGGCTAAAATGTCCCGTGGTAAAACTTTCCTTTCCGAAAATATCGGAAGGCTCCCCTCCGCTTAATCTGTCAGTATAATAGCGCAGAACTTCCCTGGTCCTCTCAGGAGATTCCTGAGTAAAGTCAATCCTGAGATTGCTGATGTCATCCTCCCTGAGTACCTTATCAAGCCTGTTGTGAAGGGATGTGGGATGCGCATTCCAGATAACGTTATAGCAGCTCCTGCAGCTGCAGGTCACTGAAAGCACATTATTCATCCTGTCCCGAAGCTTCATGTTTTCCGTGTGGAGCTCATGAAGCTTTCCGCTGCACTTATCCATAGTCTTTTTTATGCACCCTGCACTTATCATCATGGGAAGATGCCCATAGATGTTCATGGAGACAGGTATATCAACAGTCTTCTTAACAGACTTCAAAAGCTCTTTTGCCTCAGAAAAACTAAGCTCATAGGGAACAGTCATCTCATCTGTCATAAAGCCCTCTGAAGGCTTGTTCCCATCAAGAAGCTCTAAAAGTGCATCCCTATTCCAGACGTACACTCCGTAGTCCAATACGACCCTTCCGGCAAAAGAATTCTCTCTTAAATATCCAAGCTGCTCCAGGTTTCTCACAAGAAGTCCCTCGAAGCCATATTCCGGAAGGCTCTTCATAATAAGACTTATCTCTTTAGTCCCATCCCAGTTCTCAGTTCTTGTAACATAGGGAAGCGCCACAAAAAGCTGAAGATCCTTTGCATCTATAAGAGACTGCTTAAGTGAGACATCTCCCCCTTCGCAAAGCTGTAAAAAGGCAACACTGTCAATATAAATTCTATTAATACAGCAGTTGCTTTCTGCTTCAGCAAGAGCTTCCTTAAGCTGTTTTTTGCTGCTTACCAGCACATGAAGATTCTTTTTCCCTGAATCTTTTGAGCTGTATTTCTCATAATCAGTAAATTCCGAAACAGATCTATTATTTTGATTTCCGTTAGTTTCAGAACTATCAGGCACTGAATTTTCAATATCCGAAAGAATCCTTGCCACAAGCCTTCTTCTCAGGTCATTAAGCTCACTTACTGCCATAAAGATGCCGTTTCCGGTTCCAAGATCATCTATGGAAACATCAATATCTCCGGCTTCAAAAGGCGTTCCACCAAGTTTTCCAAGCTGCCTGATTATATCTTTTTTCTCCATCGGTCTCTTGGACGCAGCCTGAACAGGATTTCCATACTCCTCAGCGTAAAAGACATCCTCACCTTTATAAGCTGTCATGGTAAGTCTTGCATTGTTGCCAACCACAAGCTCGCAGAAAATATCACACTTAAGCTTAAGCTCAGAAGTTAAGAACCTTTCATGCACATCAGAAAGAACCTCTTCAGAGCTCTGATTATAGGCAGGTGAAACAAGGGTCACCATGGACTTGTCATTATGTCTGTGATAATAGCCTGCGCTTATACCTGTTCTCTGATAAAGAGATTTTAATATCTCCATATCCTCTTTTGACACAGTGTAGTCTTTGTACGGCGCATCATAGTATCTGTCTATATATTTGCGATAAAGAGCCGTAACTCCCGCAGAATATTCAGGTTTCTTCATGCGTCCTTCAATCTTAAAGGAATCGATTCCCGCCTGAATAAGTTCAGGAATTATAGCAATTGTACTCATATCCTTAAGGCTAAGAGGATACTGCTCTCTGGAATCGCCGCCTTCAAGCCTGTAGGGAAGTCTGCAGGGCTGGGCGCACCTTCCTCTGTTTCCGCTTCTTCCGCCGACAATACTGCTAAAAAGACAGGCTCCCGAATAGCAATAGCACATAGCCCCGTGAATAAAAGCCTCAACCTCTATGTCAGCTTCATCTCTGATGGCTTTCATCTCTGCAAGAGACAATTCCCTGGCAGGAACCACTCTGCAGCAGCCAAGATCCTTTAGTAGCTTTGCCCCGTATACTCCGGTAACGGTCTGCTGTGTGCTGGCGTGAAGCTCAATACCGGGAAACTCCCGTCCAATAAGTCTCATGACTCCGTAGTCCTGAACTATGACTCCGTCAAGCTTCTTTTCCGCATAAGGAAGCATAAAATCATAGAGCTCAGAAAATTCACTCTCCTTAACGAGAGTGTTTACTGTCATATATATTCTTTTCCCGTGGAGATGTGCATAAGAAATAGCGTCAAGGACCTGATCCCTGTCAAAGTTATCAGCATAAGCCCTCGCGCCGAATTTAGAGCCTCCCAGATAAACGGCATCGGCGCCTGCATTGAAAGCGCCCACCATTGTTTCGTAACCACCTGCCGGTGATAAAAGTTCAACTTTTTTCATAGTTCTTTTCAAAAGAAAAGGCTGTCAGCTGACAGCCTAAAAGTCAATTCTTTTTGTTTCCCTTCACCTGAGTCTCAAGCTGGATAATCTTCTTGGAAGACTCGTCGAGTTTGGACTGAAGATTCTTGCCATTCTTCTCAGTGTTCTCAAGCTTGATCTGTGTTGCAATAAGCTCATGCTTAAGATCATAGAGCTCTTTTTCCTTCTCGGAAAGCTGCTCTTCCATAAGCTCTATCTGCTTCTTGGACTTAAAATAGTCATCTGCAATATTGAGCTGCAACAGCACGTTCTGAGTATCGATTGGCTGTCTCTTAAAGCCATCAATCTTGTTGTATTCAGCAATTTTGTTGTTGATATAAGATGCTACCTTCTGGAGGTACTCCTCGCTCTCATATCCGCTTAATGTGAAAACCTTACCACCGATGATGACCTCGGTATCTGTTTTAGATGCCATTTTGTTCTCCCCGCCCTTACTCTTTTACTAGTACTTTATACCACATTATATACTTGAATCATCAGGCATTTCAAGCCCTAAATGATGGTACGCCAGGTCAGTAACCACCCTTCCTCTGGGTGTTCTGTTTATCAGTCCGTTCTTGATAAGATACGGCTCATACACGTCCTCAATGGTACCGGCATCCTCACCTATGGCTGCAGCCAGAGTATCCAGTCCCACAGGACCTCCTGAAAACTTATCTATCATGGTAAAGAGAAGGTTTCTGTCAGTGTGATCCAGACCCATCTTGTCCACGTCCATCAGATCCAGGGCAGTCATTGCCACTTCCTCGGTAATCTTTCCGTCAAACCTTACCTGTGCAAAATCCCTTACCCTCTTTAAAATCCTGTTGGCAAGTCTTGGAGTTCCACGGCTTCTTCTCGCCATCTCCACAGCGCCCTTTTTATCCACCTCTACGCCAAGCACCTTGGCTGACTGCATAATGATGGTACAGAGTTCATCCACATCATAGTACTCCATTCTGTGGATCATTCCGAACCTGTCCCTTAAAGGAGCCGAAAGCATTCCAGCTCTGGTGGTGGCTCCGATAAGCGTAAAATGCGGAAGGTCAAGTCTTATGGATCTGGCTGTGGGCCCCTTGCCTATCATGATGTCGATGGCATAGTCCTCCATGGCGGGATACAGCACCTCCTCAACCTGTCTGTTGAGCCTGTGTATCTCATCCACAAAGAGAACATCACCCTCCTGAAGATTATTCAGGATAGCTGCCATGTCTCCCGGCTTTTCAATGGCAGGGCCACTGGTGATTTTAATGTTTACTCCCATCTCATTGGCTATGATAGATGAAAGTGTGGTCTTACCAAGTCCGGGAGGGCCGTAGAACAAAAGGTGGTCAAGGCTCTCGCCTCTTCCCTTCGCCGCCTCAATGTATATCTTAAGGCTCTCTTTTATCTTTTTCTGACCTATGTAGTTATCAAGACTTTTTGGACGAAGGGAGCCTTCGATCCTCGAATCCTCTATATTAGCCTCCGTGTCAACGCCCCTGGCGGAGGTTACGATCTTTCTTTTTTCCATACATCTTTACCCTTAGAAAAAATATCAAGTCCCGGAAAATATTTCTATATCTGTACATGTTCAAACTCAGCATGATTCTAAAGTGCTACATCGCCAACATTTCTTTTAGAGCAAGTTTCAGGAGTTTCTCCGTATCCTCGGCAACTCCCTCGTTCTCCTTGAGAACCTTCCTTACTGCCTTCATGGCATTGCCTGAGTTGTAGCCAAGAGCAACAAGAGCAGCCACAGCCTCATCTCTGGCAGATGAAGACTCGCCGCTAAGATCGTCCATGGTAACTGCTGAGCCCCTGAGCATATTATCTTCAGTAGCCTTGATCTTATCTCTCAGCTCCAAAGTTATCCTCTCGGCAGTCTTTTTTCCAATACCGGGAGCCTTGGAAATAGAACCGGCATCCCCGGCCATTATGGCAAATCTAAGATCGTCAGGAGTCATTACGGAAAGAATGGAAAGACCTCCCTTGGGTCCTATTCCGCTGACAGTAATGAGCATCTTGAAAAGAGAAAGCTCATCCCTTGAAAGAAATCCGAATAAAGTAAATGCATCTTCTTTTACATTGGTATAGGTATACAGCTTAACTGCCTCTCCTATCCCCGGCATTCTGTCCATGGTCGATCCGGAGATAAATACATTCATGCCTATCCCGTTGACGTCAACCACACAGAGTCCGTCCTCTATGTACTCAAGTATTCCATTAACATATGCTATCAAGTCAAGTTCCCCCAAAAGTTCTTTTCATACATTATAGAACATTTGTTTGCACAAGTCTATACTCATTACTGCTTCGCAACAAACCTGTCTATACGCACTCCCGTAAAGGCTACCGTAGCAATGTCTTTTCCCAGATCATCATAGATCCTTATCTGGTAAAAACAGTTCTGCCTGCCATCCTTAATGAGCTGCGACTCCCCAAAAAGAACCGTTCCCCTGGACATGGAAAGAAAAGAAGCCTGCCCCACCAGGGATGCTGTCAGTCTCTCCTTATCAAAATTGGAAGCCACGGCAAAGGTGAAATCAGCAAGGGTGTAAATGGCTCCCCCCATGACGCCGCCAAAGGCATTTCTGTGAATATCCGTCAGCTTCATGCTGCACTTTGCATAGTTTTCGCCCACCTCTTCGATCACGATGCCGGAGGCATCCGTAGCATATTTATCCTTAGAAAAAATCTCTCTTGCTTTTTCAAGTTTTGTCATGTCTTATTCCTTTGGTCCGCTGACATAAGCTCTTCTGTAGTCTCTCATATCAAAGCCCGGCTCACTTGCCATCTTATCCATTTCCTCGTTGAGCTTTGCTGCGTCCTCCTCAGCTTCCTTTCTTGTCAAAAATTCTCCCTGGAGCTGTTTCTCATAGGACTGAATTTAT
>JAEEGL014155706.1_pt1 | contig 12451 bp, 8 predicted proteins | sample 9134231 | NCBI WGS metagenome assembly JAEEGL01 (sample SAMN16246548, study PRJNA631951) | gut metagenome | biome: gut microbiome; feature: rumen; material: fiber-attached | host: Bos | place: Iran: Karaj | collected 2018-10 | reverse complement strand
TTGGTTGAGGGCATGGAAGATGGAAATGCGAGGGAAGAGCGGATGACCCGAATAACGAGCCACTTCGTCCATTTCATCGACCACCACGGGATCGGCAATATAGGCTTTCACACCGATTTCCTTGGCAATGTCGCTAGCGATAAGACCACCGAGATTGGAGGCATGTTCGCCGTAAATGCCCGAAGTAAGGTCTTGGATCATTCTTTCGTTGACCTCATAGACGCCAGAGGTAAGCGGGTGCATCAGTCCACCGCGGCCCACCAGACAAGTCATCTCCTTGATATCGATACCGGCATCCTTCAGTTCATTGAGGATGACCTCTGTACGGAAGGGCTTCTGGTCGGAAATACGGTCGAATTTGGCGATCTCTTCGGAAGAGTGCTTGATGTTCTTCTTGAATACTTGCTCCTCTCCTTCAAAGACCGCAATCTTCGTGGAGGTAGAACCGGGATTGATGGTTAATATTTTATTCATAATTCTTTCTTCTTTCTTCTGACTTCTGTCTTCTAAAAAATCATTTTGCCATCATGGCCGCAAGGGCGATGGAGTATAACTTCGTCTTTGACGTATCCCCACGTGAACTGAGCACGCAAGGCACTTTGGCACCCATAAGCATGGCACCGACTTCGCTCTTGTCGAACTTGGTGCAGCACTTGTAAAACACATTGGAAGCTTCGAGGTTGGGGAACACGAGACAGTCAGCATCACCGGCCACAGGGCTCTTCATACCCTTGATCGCAGCCGTTTCAGCGTCGGTGGCGAGGTCCAAGGAGATGGGGCCTTCCACAATGCAACCCTTGATCTGGCCACGTTCGTTCATCTTGGAAATGATGGCGGCATCGACACAAGCCGGGATGCCAGCGCTCATTTGCTCAGTAGCGGTCACCATTGCCACTTTCGGGCAACTCACACCAAGGTTTTTGGCCACGTCGGTGACATATTTGAGCAGTTGCTGCTTCTGCTTGATGTCTGGCAGCGGTATGATGGCACAGTCGGAGGCCACCATGAGTTTGTGATAGTTGGGGTTTTCGATGACGGCAACATGGGCCAAGGTGACATTGGGCGGGCAGAGACCGCGTTCCTTGTTGAGGATGGCGCGCATGTACTTATCAGTGGGCAGCAAGCCTTTCATGAGGATGTCGGCCTCACCGGCATTGATCAGATCGCAAGCCATGGCAGCGGCTTTCACATCGACGGGCTCATGAATGATGGTGAAGTTGCTGGGGTCAATGTTCTCGGCCTTGCAAACCTCAGCGATGGTGTATTCATCGCCAATCAGTGTAGCTTCGATGAGACCTTCTTGAACGGCCGCATTGACGGCACAGATGGTGTGGTCGTCGTTAGCGTAAGCGGCCACGAGGCGTTTCTTGGGTTTGCTGCGCAAAACCTCGAACATTTGTTCTAATTTACGGATTTCCATTATGTTATGATTTAGATTATTGAATTTACAACAAAGAAATATCCTATTTTGAGATTTTCGCAAAGATAAGGATTATTTTGATTCTCCCAACGGAATTCGTTTTAAAGTCTTGTAAAAAGCACCCGTAGGCTGAAGAAAGCTCTGGAGATAGACGATATCCTTGACTTCCGTTTGGAGGTAGGTCTTCTGTTCGATGCCTTGACAGATTTGCTGGAAAAAAGACTTGTCAACCAATTGCTTGATGCGACACACCGTGAGATGAGGCACAAAGTTTTGTCGGTCACGGAGATAACCAAGACTATCGAAGGCGTCAAGCACATCGGCTTCAAGATCGTAAAGCGCCTTGGGTTCGTCTTTCATGCCGAGCCAAAGCACCCGCGGCGAATGGTTGCTACCAAAAAAGCCGGTTCGGTTGAATTCCATGGTAAAAGGCTGATGCCGATGGGCCAGTTGCTGACAGGCCTCAATGATCTTGGGGATGTCCTGATCGGGGGTGTCGCCCACAAACTTCAAAGTAAGATGGATCTGATCCAGTTTGCACCAGTTGATGTTGCGGCGTTCGTGTTCCAGGTTGCGCTGAAGACGCTGCACCATCGCCGGATATTCCGAACCCACAGGAATGGGTATCGCCAAAAACGTCCTTTTCATACATTATCTATTTACCAATCCGAATCCCAATCCGTACTGCCGCTATCCCAGTCACTGTCGTCATACCCGCCCCAATCATCGTCATCATCCCAGTCATAATCGTCGCTGGTGCTGCCGGCATCATACCAGGTGGATTGCTCAAAATCCTTTCCCTTATGCGAGTCGATGCGGTAGTCCTTGTAGTTGTCTTCATCGATCCCATCGAGGTCAGACGAGTGGAACCAGTCATCGGCGTTGGCGTCGTAATAATACCACTCAGTACCTTGACGATAATACTGCGTACCATGGTAATTGTAATAGCCGTTGGGTACCGACTTGTCGAAGATCGCCACCAGCATGGCAATGAAAACAAAGGCAAAACCTGCAATGAGACAACCTTTTTTCATGGACTTCGGTTTGGCCAACGGCGTTGCCGGTTGGGTTCCTTTCCCGGGATTATGGCTTTTTTGGTCAACAATCTCTGCTTTCAGACGTTGATACAGCTCGTTGACGGCATAGGCTTCGTCCGCACCTTGGTAGCGGATAGCCCGCTCACCGGTCGATTTGTTTTTATAAACCACGCAGTCGCCTACTTCGTTTTTATAGATGCCGAAGGCCTTGGGTTCGCGGATGTCCTTGCCGATGAAGAAGCGTGTGATGTTCTCGGGCGGCAGGTGGTGGGACACATACCAGGCTTGCAGTTCCTCGATGGTCTTGGGCTGTTCGTCGGCGGTGCGGTTGGCACCCGAGAGCGGCGCGCCGCAGTTGGGACAGCTTTTTGCCGTCTCGTCAATCATCGCACCGCAGTAGTTGCATTTGATTTTCATTTGCTGAAATTTTCAGCAAAGATACGGCATTTGGGGGCATTTCACAACAACGAAATTCATGAAGTTATAAAAACAAATATAAATTAATTCTAATATTTCAACGATTTTGTTATTGATATTTTTCAAAAACGTATTATCTTTGCAACGCAAAAAGGAAAATAGCTTTTATGAAAAAGAAAAATTTAATAGAAGAGTCGAAACGTTATGTTGACAATGCTCGAAAAGCGTTGGCCGAAAACGGGGATTATAACCAGGAACTGAAGCTTTATGAGGACGATAAATATGTTCGTGCCGCAGGCCATTATCTATGGCATGCTGTGTTGATGGCCTTGGACGCGGTGTTCCACGTCAGGGCAGACCGTCGCACCCGTGTTGACGTTGACGATTATCGGGAGGCTGTGAGAAAGCGGGACAAAAAACTGTTGGCGTTGGTAAACAGCAGCTATAATGTAATGCATCTCTCGATGGATTACGACGGAACCCCCAGCAAACCGGTTTGTGATGACGGTTTCCGTCTCGCCAACGAAATCATCGATCGTTGTGCCAAGATGTTGGCATCATAAGGACGTCAAACAACATTTTCTCACCGTTTGGTGAATTTCAGGGTTTGGTGGCCTAAGGTGATGAAATACATTCCTGATGGCAAGGACGAAACGTCTATCGTCGTCTGTAGAGACGCGCCATGGCACGTCTCTACCTGGCCGGACAACAGGATTTGACCCATCAGGTTGGTGATGCGATATTCCGTTTGCCCTGTAGGGCTGCCACAGTGTGACAGCCCCACATTATGTGGCATCCCTGCGATGTGTAATATTCCATCAGTGGGATTGGGATAAACGACCAAACCCTCTGTTCCATTTTCATCCACCGCATATAAGCTAACGGCGTCGCAATCTTTATTACCGTCATGATAGAGCAACGCGTCTTGAACCAAATAGCAACGCAGACCATCCACCTTATAATTTTGAGCTCCACGCATCAGCTTCTCCGGGAAGAAACTGGTCGTATGGCCAATGCCAACGACAATGTCTCCGCTGAAAACATCGCCTACATCACTGATATGAAGCATTTTGTAGGTTTCGCCATCGTGTTCATAAGCCTCCACACCGTCAACATGAACCAGGATACTTTCGGTGCCAACTTTAATTTCCCATTCGTCGCCCTCCTTGGCTGCATAATCGTAAAGCATGGTGAACTCATGAAGCTCCTTGTTCCACCAATACACTCTGTTGTCTTCCTCCTTGATGTATTCGTGGGTTACTTGGGTTTGTCCTTCCTTGTCGTAAATCTGGTTGGTGCGCACGATCACCTTTGCCCTGTCATTGTTAATTGTTGTATCGCTGGCGTATTCCAAATGCTGGTAGGTGATATCACCGTTTTCCATCTTGATTTGGTAATACCACTCCGATAAAAACGGGAAAAAGACTTCTTCCATTTCATAATACATGTTAAACACAAATTGACCGATGTTGCTGCCTCCATAAGTTTTACGCAACACTCTTTGCCATTCGTACAATCTCGAGTCGTTGAACAAGGATTGATTTGAATAATAGTCCCATCCCCATTCATCACCGTTTATCTTTCGGAACGAAACCGTCAGTGTTTGCAAATCATCATTGAAGTCATAGATCACTCGCTTGGTGACATTCCATGTGGCGTTTTCCATCGACCACGAGCCCGTCTGGTATTCCACGACACGGTTCTTCATATCATAAACATAATGCGCCATCCCGGAATTGGCCCAAATGCCATCGTTGTAGGTTTGTGTGATAATGCTGTCTGTCTTATTGTGAGCAGTATAAGTGTATGTTTTAAGGGTTCTTGTTGTGATTTCCCCCGCATTGTTGTAAGTATCTGTTTGAGAAGTCAAGATTTGTTGCCGCTCATTATAATGGTTGATGGTTATCGAGGAAAGAGACATGCTGTCCGAATGCCCCTGATAATACTGGTCAATTCGGGTTTTGTATCCATTTTCATAAGAATAAAGATGGCGGGAAAGGGTATCATAAACGTCTTCGTATTCACTACTATAATCCACTTGGGTTAAGTGATGGTCTTCGTAATAATAATCCCAATAGTCATGAGGGTCATCAAAAGCATTACACCAGCCGTAATGTTCTTCATGTTTCTTCTGATCGTCCTCATATGTAAACGAGTAGGTATCATACCATGGACCTGGACCTTTGTCCTTAGGTCCTTCCGCCGTTACCGTGCAAATGTAACTAGGTTTATCGGGGTATTGATAAAAAGAGAAGCTGGTTGTGCTAAGACCGCCAGGGAAAGAATACTGGGTTAGCTGTCCATTTTCTGTATTGTAAATAAAGTCCGTAACGATTTCGTCTACCACTTGTCCTGAGCTATTCATCTTCCGACCAACGACGTGAACCGGGTATCCGATGGTGTCATATACCGTGACGGATTGGTCAAAACAAGCGATAAGTGTGACATCACGATCCAATATGAAAGTATATTCAGCGTTGTCGGATACAACCGTTCCGTTTCTTTTCCAACAGCCAAAGACATGACCCGGACTGGGGGTAGCACGAACTGTGGCCGTAGCATCATCGCAACCCTCAGGAACCGAAACCACTTCGGCGGTTCCAAACACGGGATTGTTAACCTCCACTGTCAACGATGGGGCGCCTAAAAAGACGCCGTCCATTTGAGTGAAGCGGCTCCAATCCATGCTCATATGAAACTGGTCGAAAGCCAGACAATTGACATAAACAGGGATATCAGCGGGCACACTGTTAAAGATGGTTTCCTCAAAGAAATAATCATGGTCGATGTAAGGTAGTGTCGGCGTGTTGCATTGGATAGTTTGCAGACTTGTGCAACTGGCGAAAGCACCTCCTTGGATCGTGTCCACAGCGGAACCTATGGTAAGCGATGTAATCTTACATTTCTTGAAAGCATATCCTCCTATGAAAGTACAGTTGTCGGGAATGACCAAGTCGCCTGATAATCCTCTACATTGAAAAAAAGCTTCTCCATATATTCTACGGATATTGGCGGGCAACACCACGGAGGCTATCTCCTGACAGTCTCGAAAAGCGTCTAACCCTATGGAAACCACAGTGTACACAATGCCATTGTTTTCAACCATTTCAGGGATAACAAGATCTCCCACTGGCTCAGCATAGCCATCCCACGATGGCAAACTCCATGAGACACCCGGAGCTATTACTTCCACTTCATGATGATCTCCCGAGATGATTTTATAATATAAGGTCTGACCCGATTCACATACGGCAGAGAAGTCAAAAGCGTCAGAAAAACCCTTGACGGCGAACACTGAAAACAGCAGAATAAATACAGCCTTTTTCATATACTAAGTTGTTTATAATTCATCAATAATTTGTTCAAAGCTCCTTTCGTCTTCCAAACCATTCATCTTTTCCTGCTTGATGCGCGATTTGCGGCGGGCGTAGGAGGCGGTTTGCTGGTTCATCAGGATGGCGATGACCTGATTGTTGAAACCTTGCTTGGTGAGACAGCAGATTTGGAGGTCGCCTTTGGTGAGGGTGGGGTATTTTGCTAGTAATCGTTGGGTGAAGTTGCCGTGCAGTTTGTCGACAAGCTCGATGAAATCGTCCCACTCGCCGTCTTTGAGGTTGAAGTCCAAGGTTGAGGCCGTGATCTGTTCAGCAAGGGCGAGGGCGGTGACATATACCTTGTTTTTATTTAAGGCCGACTCCAGCTGGTTTTTCATCTCCTCGGTCTTCAGTTTGGCGCTTAGCGTCTTTTGCCGTAGGAGCAAGAGCACGACAAACAAGTAAGCCAACAACCCTCCCAGAATCAGGTAGAGGTAAAGGTTTCTCTGCCGTTGTTTCACTTCAAGGTTGTATTTCTGCAGCTGCAAATCGAAGTCGGCCTTGATGCGTTCCACCTCGTTATTTTGGAACTCCTGATCGGCCAGCATCATGTTTTCGCTGAACAGCTCATGACATTCCAAGGCTTTCGGGTAATTACCTGACAGTTGATACAACTGATACAGCCCTTGGTAGGCTGACCTGCGGATGCTCGGTTTTTCGCTTTGGGTAGCTTCATGAAGATGCTCCAAAGCGAGGTCGTCTTCCATCAGATAGTAATGCGCGAGGCCGATGACCAGATGGCAGAAGCCCGGGTCGGCACCGCCGTTTAGGGCTTTAGTGGCATTCTCTATGGCGAGGGGGTAGTCGCCGCTTTCCAGATAAAGGTCGTGGCTGGTTTCCATTAACAATTCATTGCGGAAGGCACTGTCCTGTAGTTTTTCAGCCAATTTCAGTGCCTCTTTGTAATAGACTTGAGCCTTGCTGGTCTGTTGCATGGAAGCCGTGACACGGCCACAGTTTTGGAAGGTTTTCATCAGCAGAGCTGACTCATCCAATTCACGGAACAGGGCCGCGGCATCGAGGTGTAGTTCCAGGGCTTCATCGCTCAGCCCGTGTTTCCAGTACATGGCGCCAAGGTTATCCTCGATTTGGGCCTTCAGGCGTTTTAACTCAGAATGTCTCTGGTCACAGCGGTTAACGGCCAGCAAAGCATTGCTGAACGACTCGGCGGCAGCTTCGGTGTTTTTGGCGGCACGTTGTTCCAGCCCTTCTTGGAAATATGTTTCGGCTTCTTTTAGGGCACGGGCTTCCTGACGGCAGGCGGTTAAGCTTGCCGTCAGTGCCAGTGTCACTATGAAGACAAAACATTTTCTCACTGTTTGGTGAATTTCAGGGTTTGAGTGCCGAGGGTGATGAAATACAGGCCGGCGGGGAGAGTTGACACATCAATTTGTGGGGACGTGCCCGTCAATAAGGTTTGGCCCATAATGTTGGTGATGCGGTATTCCAACGGCAGGGACATGCCAGGACTCGTCTCTACATGCAACAATTCGCTGGTCGGGTTGGGATATATTCGGATGCCGTCAGCAAGGTCGGTTTCATCGACATTGTGATGATATTGCTCATAAATGGCATCACAATCCTCATCACCATATTTGAGCGTCAAAAAACCGTTGAGCCAATAGCAACGCAAACCCTCCACACGGTAGTTTTTGCCTTGTGTCATTAATCTTTCGGGGAAGAAACTCGTCAGATGGCCCACGCCGCAAACGAGGATACCGCTGAATATGTCGTTCGCATCGGATATATGCAACACCCTATAATTCACACCGTCAAATACATAACTTTCATCCACGGCATCCACATGGACGGTGATGGTTTCGTTCCCCACCTTGATGTCCCATTCGTCACCTACTTCAGCACGATAGTCGTAAAGCGTTGTGAATTCTTCCATGGTCTTGTTCCACCAATACACTTTGCCATTGCTTTCATAAATGTATTCGTGGGTCACCTCCGTGTGACGGTCTTTGTCGTATATCTGGTTGGTACGCACAATGATTTTGGGTCGCTCGTTACCAATGGTCGTGTCAGCGACGTATTCCAAGTGTTGGTAGGTGACGCTCCCGTCAGCGTTCAAGATTTCGTAATACCATTCACCTTCAAGGTTGGTTCCCGTTTCAATGAAGTTGGTGAAACAATCCCATCCTTCGGTATTTTGATATGCCTCAGTGCAGCCAAAAGGTATATATACTGGTATGGTTAAATCACAATGATTGAATGCAGCGGCACGGAATGCAGGTGGTGTAGTGTTAGGGGAATGGATTTCAACAAAAGACGTGTTGTTAAAAGCTCCTTTGCCAATAACGGCGAGCGCGTTTGAAAGCCTTAATGCACCTGTTAGACGACTGCAATCCGAAAAGGTATAATTTCTTATTTCAGTCACGGAATCAGGAATAGTCAACGAACCCGAAATGAGGCAATAACTGAATGCCTTAACGCCGATGTTTCTCAATGAATCCGGAAATGTGATTGTTCCTGAAAACCGGCTTTCATAGAAAGCATAGTCCTCGATCGTTGTGACGGAATTGGGAATCACCAAATCACCGCCGTCACCAGATCCCTGAAAAGCCGAACGGCCAATGGTTTCAACATCATCCGGAATCGTGGTTGCTTTGCATCCCACCACTAAAGTTTTGTTTTCTCTCCTGATGATGGCATTGTTTTCTGAATAGAATATTGGATTCCCGTCATGAACCGATATGGCCTCCAAAGAACCGCAATATACAAATGCAGTACCGTATCCATTATCCGAGGAAACAATCACTTCAAGACTTTGGGGAATAACTAGGGCTGCAAAGCCACAAGAGCGAAAAGCCCTGGATCCAAGGGATAGAATGCCTTCTGGTATGGTTAGGGTTCCTGACAAATCCCTACAATTATTGAAGGCATTATCGCCAACTGCAGTTACGGAATATGGGGTGTCATTGTAATAAACTGTTGTTGGAAGAATGATTTCTCCTTGTGGCTCAGGGAAACCATCATAGTAGTTGTCGCCCGTAAACCAGGGGTTTTCTTCCGAAAACGGGTAGGTTAGCATGGCTGTTTGTTCTTGCTCGCTTGTAATGAGATAGTACAAGGTTTGTCCCGTCTCACAAACAGCCGAGAAATCATAATGGAGGATTTGGGCAAATCCATTCTTAGCCAGAGCCAATAATAGTACGAATGATAAAAACCTTTTCATGATACGCTACATTGTTAACGCAAAGATAATATAACAGACAAGCCCTTGTCAAGGGGTAACAAGGGCTTGTCTATCTGTTTGGAATAACAAATTTTTCTAATTATCTGTTAATCATGGTTTTAAAAATCGACTTATCTATGGTTTGTCTATTAGACATCAAGGATTATAAGACTTTTTGCAACCAAATTCTTTGTCGATTTTTGATATTTCACAAGGTTGTGATTCACAAAGTTGTGAAACACCAATCTGTGAATAATACAACTTATTGATTTACAATTATTTTAATTGTTGAATTTTGAATTTTTAAGAGATAAAAACCATTGGATAAAGTAGAAACGTCGATGGTTTGCCCCTCGAGGACACCCGATAAAAGGGTTTGGCCTAGCAGGTTGGTGATACGGTATTCCATCGGTAGAAACGTGGCGCGCTGCGTCTCTACATGTAACAGGCCATTGCTCGGGTTGGGATAGATCGTAAACGATGCCTCGGGGTTCTCGTCCACATCGTGATATTCGTAATAAACGGCATCGCAATCCTCCTCGCCCATGGTGAGAACCAGCTCGCCGTCCTGCCAGAAGCAGCGCAAGCCGTCTACCTCATAATCCTTGGCGATGGGGCTCTCCGGAAAGAAACGGTTCTGGTGGCCGATGCCGCAGATGATGTCGCCGGTAAACAGACCACTCACATCGCTCACACTCAACACCCGATAGGGCTGACTCTTGAAGGTGACCATTTGCGCCGCGTCCACATGAACCGTGATGGTGAACCATCCGCCGTTGATCTCCCATTCATCGCCCACTTCGGCACCAAAGTCATAAAGCAAGGTGAAATCCTCGAGGTCCTTGTTCCACCAATAGATTTTGTCACCGTCCTCGTAGATGTATTCCTGATCCACCCACTGCTCCTTGTCATACATCGTGTTGGTCTCCACAAGAATCTTGGTCCGTCTGCTATTGATGACGGTATCCGAAGCGTATTCGAGATGCTGGTAGGTAATGTCGCCCGTCAGATGCTTGATTTCATAATACCATTCGGTGCCGCGGGGGAAGATTTCATTCACAGGTTCCACTTCGGTGATATTGATACGGTAATAGTAATTCAAATCGTAATCCAACATCATTTTTGACGTGAACGTCGCCCTGATTTCCTGACCATTGATATAAACGGTGTCGTTCCCTACGATAAACCATTCTCCGCCATCATAGTCTTGTTCGTTTTCAAGATAATATCTCCTGCCATTCGCATTAAAGGCCAGTTCCATCCCCGGTAAAGGAATAAAAGTATTATATGGCATGGGTGCTGGCTCTACGATTCCCGTCAAGGTGGTTTCCTCATCCGTGTCCATTTCAACCAATTCGACGACTTTCACCTCGTCACCGGGCATATCAAAACGGAAGTGCCGTATTCCTTTGATATCCACATGCATGCCTTCTCTGAAAACATCGTTGTTGATGAACGTGTTTTTATAAAGTTGGCCGTTGTGCATCAGATAATGAGGAACAACTAAGCTGGAAGGAAGTACGGTCAAAAAATGCTGATTTTCGTCTTCCTCGCAAGGACATGAAAGACAAGGCGGATCCCAATAATCCGTAGTCAACGTAGCGTTGTCTAATTGATAGGTGTAATCCATAAATGGTTGGATATCAGCAAGCTCCATTCCATTAAAATGATTTGCATATGGATCAATCATGACATCACAATGCCCGATGAAAGTTAAAAGGTCGGTGTTATAATATGGAACACCGTTGAAAACCAGTGGCCAGTCTTGCTTTTCGCCATTGATGGTGATGTAATAGGATGTGTAAGGTGGCTTGGGAAGACGGATTTTCACCTTATCTTCATCAGGATTAAGCTTTGCGATGATGGCATCATTATAATGTGCCGTAGTCTGCTGGATATCGAGCACATTCTCCGAATGTCCCGCATAGTCATGCATCTCTCTGATGGTTCCAAACGCTCCGATGGTGGCACCCATAGGGATGGTATCGTAACGCACGATGAGTCGGCTCAAATCGGTGGGATCGGGACGGAAGCCATCCACCGTCACGGGATAGATGTGATCGTCATCCACTCGGATGGCCTGTCCTGCACCGTGCGGATAATTACCAAAGGCAAAAGCAAAAGGTGAAACCACGACTTCGCCCTCGATGTAATGGATGTCGTTGGTGTTGAAGATACTTTTTTTGTAATCGCCATGGCCATAGAAATATAAATGTCCGTCGCGGCCTTTATAAATTGAGCCATCTCCCAAACCTCCTGGTGCAGGAGAATAGAGCGGCAAGGCTTCGCCATATTCATAGAAGGTCTCGCCATGGTCGGCGGAATAGCGCAACACCGTGTAACCGTAATCACTATTGCCACTCACATTGTGAAGGTCATAAACGATGCCGTTATCGGCAACGGTGAACCGTCTGTCGGGCACGATATAGAAGCCGGGGTGCTGTTGGAATTGTCCGCCACCGCCTGCCACTACGTTGCCTTCGGGATCCAGTTCCATGTGGTGAATCATATAGTTTTCCAACATCAAAGTCCAGTTTTCAATATTGTCTAAAGTAGTGGTGTAGATGCCCATCTCATAAATTGGGACAGGATTACAAGTGCTTATAAAAATGTTTCCCTCCTGGTCGGCGAGAATGCAACTAATCTCATTGTCGCCAACGAAATCAATGGTTGTTTCGTTCCACGAATCGCCCCCGTCCAAGGTCCAAAAAACCTTGTCATGGTTTGCCATAACAATGGTGTCGTTGGATAGCGAGTACATACCATCAACCCAATTGGTAGAGATGCCCGAGGCCTGTTCCTGCCAGGTGTTACCATTGTCGTCGGAAAAATAGAGCCTATGGTTGTTCATGTTGAAAATGAAGATGCGGTTATTGTCATTGATGATGAAATGTTTTGAATTGACATAACTCAAATCATAGTTTAATTCCCATGTCGCGCCTTCATCTTGTGAGCGATGGAGGCCACTATAGCCCCAATTGCTGAAAATACTGCCGTCGGCTGAGACTCCGAGGAATTCGCC
>JAEEGL012944663.1_pt1 | contig 12451 bp, 8 predicted proteins | sample 9134231 | NCBI WGS metagenome assembly JAEEGL01 (sample SAMN16246548, study PRJNA631951) | gut metagenome | biome: gut microbiome; feature: rumen; material: fiber-attached | host: Bos | place: Iran: Karaj | collected 2018-10 | reverse complement strand
TTAACTAAAGTAAATACTTTCTTAAATAAAGACAATATTAATATAAAAAAAGAAGGAAATAATACAAATAAAAATAACAATAATATAAATAAAGAAAATAATATAAATAAAAATAACAATAATATGAATAAAGAAAATAATATAAATAAAAATAACAATAATATGAATAAAGAAAATAATACAAATAAAAATAACAATAATATAAATAAAGAAAATAATACAAATAAAAATAACAATAATTCAAACAAAGAAAATAATACAAATAAAAATAACAATAATTCAAACAAAGACAATATAAATTTAAACAAAATAAACTTGAAAGAAAACAACAACCCAATAACAAACAATCCAAATATAAATAACACTAATAACTCAAACTCTAACAATAAAAATATAAACAATAACTTAATTCAAAACCAAAACATAATTCAAAACAATAATCAAAATTCAAATATAAACAATACCAAAATTCAAATAAAAAACAAGCCAATAAAAATAATAAATTCTCCTCGTAAAAATAGTCATACCCATACTCCAACAAAGAAAAATACAAATCCCTTAATAAAAAGTTTTTACAAACATGAAGACCAAAACACAAAACACAGAAAAGAAATGGAAGATAAAACATATGCAAATATAAACTTTATAGAAAAAAACAATCACATAATAAGTCTTTTTGCAATATTTGATGGTCACGGTGGAAAAATAGTATCAGAATATTTATATAATAACTTTGATAAAATATTACAATCAAATATAGAAAAAAATAATTTTATAATAGAAAAAAGTTTAAATGATTCATTTAAAGAAGTAAATGAAAATTTAGAAAAAATTCCCAATACAAAAATAACTGGTTCAACTGCAACAGTAATATTAATTGATAATAATATTTTATATTGTGCAAATGTCGGTGATAGTCAATGTTATTATATTTCAAAAGATAAAATAACAAAATTAACTGATTTACATAATTGTAATAATAAAATTGAAGTTGAAAGAGTTAAAAAAAGTAATGGAATGGTATTTGGAAATAGAGTTTTTGGGTCTTTAAGTTTAACTAGGTCAATTGGAGATTTAGACTTTAAAATTTATGGAGTTACTGCTATTCCTAATATTGTTAAAGAAGTTTTAAGTGAAATGTATAGTAAATATATAATTGTAGGAAGTGATGGTGTTTGGGATGTTGTTAATGAAAATGATTTAATTGATATTGAAAAAAATACTTCTGGAGTTTGTAAAGAATTTTGTGAAAAAATTGTAAGTTTTGCTATTCAGAAAGGAAGTAAAGATAATGTTTCTTGTATTGTTATTAAAATTGCAAATTAAATTTTTTTTATTTATTTATTTTATTTTATTTTTTATTTTTAATTTTTGTTTTTTTAATATTTTGTTATTTTATTTATTTTTTTTGTTTTTTATTGTTAAAGATAATTATAAATTTTATTATAATAAATTTTTATTGGTTTTTATGAATAAAAAATTTTTAAATAAAATTTGTAGATATCAATTAAGGAATAAGTTAGAAAAAATTTTTTCAAAGTCTAAAATTCATTATTGTAATAATCATCAAAAAGATATATCTATGCAAAATTATAAAATAAATAATTTTTATGAACAAGATTATTATAGAAATTATATTATAAATAATGCAATAAATTTTTCTTATTCTTCTAATATTAAAGAAGAAAATGAGAGAAAAATTAAAATTATAGATTATAATATTGAAAATGAAATTGATTATAATAAAGAAAGAGATTATATTATGAAATTAATTTTTGAAGAATTAACTTTTAATGAAATACAATTGATAAATAGAGATCCAGAATTTTATATTAGAGATCCATTTATAAGGGGAGTTTTAATTTTTTTCAATGAAAGAAATTCTTTATATAAAACTTTAAGATATGAAGAAAATTTGGGAATAAAAGAAACAGAAAATGATAAGTTAAAAAGACTAATTAAGAAAACCAAAAAAATAATCATTAATAATAATAATAGTGAAATTAAAAGTAAAAGTTTATATAATTTATTTACAAAACATGAAATAAATAAAGAAATTAATAAAATGATAAAAATAAAAAAAATAAGTAAAGAAAAAAGTGATTCAGAGAGAATTCAAAATAAATTAATTTTAAATCATATTTTTTATAATGTAAAAAATGAAATAAAAAATAAACTAACTCCAATAACAAATTATAATACACAATATAAACTTTTAGAAAAATCAAAAAATAAAAATATAGAAAAATTATTAGGAAATTATTCTGAAAAAAGATATGCCTTAAAAAATAAAAATAATAGTTCAATATCAATAAATAAATCTTTACAATCATATAGTAAATTTAATATTGATAAAAAATCACAAATTTTTAAAACACTTCCTTCAAAGAAATATTTAAGAAGAGATAATACAAATTTTAAATTAAAATTATTAAAAAATACTTTTAATAATAAAAATGATATCAATAATAGTATGATTAAAAAGTATTGTTTTGAAATTAAGTCAAATTTGAGTCAATCAAAAAATAAAGAAGAAAATTTTCCTTTTATTAGTAATTAAATAATTATTTTTATTTATTATATTTAATTTATTTGAAAATAAAATAAAAAATGATTTTGCCTGAAACTGAGAATTTAATAATAAAATTATTTTTAGCTATATCAAATAAAGAAAAAGAGATTGAAATAATTAGGGAAATTTTATGTCAAAATATAAATTTTAATCCTTTTCACTTATTTTCATTTATAGACAAAGAAAGAAAAAATTATATTGAATCATATAATTTCATTGATTTATTAAATAAAAATTCAATTAATATAAATAAGTATGAAATTGAGTATTTAATTTTTTTATATGATATTGATGGTGATAACTATCTTTCTTATTCTGAATTTTTAAATATGATTTTACCTGAGAAAAAAAAATTTATTGGAAAAAATAACAAGAACAGAAATGATTTGAATAATTATAAAAATATCCCTTATGAAATTGAAAATTGTTTTATTAAATTATTAGAAAAAGAAATTGATTTTATAAGATATGTCAATAAAATAATAAATAATATAAAAGAAAGAGAAGATTGTAATATTCAAAATATTTTTTGTTTATTATCTGAATATCAATATATTACTAAAGAAAGTATTATAAATTTTTTCAAAAAAAATTATATCATTTTTAATAATAATGATATAAAATATATAATGAAAAAAATAGACTTTAATAAAGATAATAAAATTGATTTTAATGAATTTCAAAAATTCTTTTGTTTTCAAGAACAAAAAAAAAATATGAAATTAAATAATATTATTAATATGAATAATAACGATTCTATTATGAATAATAATTATTATAACAATAATAATAATATAAATATTAATCCAAAAGACGATTCTTTTTATATATCAAAAAATTTATCATTAAGAAATAATCCAGACAGATTCTTTACAAATAATATAAGCAATATTAATAATCAAACAAGTCAATTTAAAACTGAATATAATAATTTAGCAACTTTAAATCCAAATGTAAAAATGGAATGTTATTGTAATATATGTAGAAAATTTCCATGCATATGTTCACAAATTAATTATGAAAAAGTAGAAAAAGAATTTATCAATTACATAATAGAATGTATTAATATAGAAAAACAAATAGAAAAAGAAAAAATAAATCTATCATCAAAATATGATTTTAATATTGAAAATGTTTTTAAAATTTTTGATATTAATAATCAAAATTGTGTGTCAAATGATGAGTTAATAAATGGCTTTAAATTATTTAATATTTATCTTTCAGAAAATGATATTAAATTAATAAAAAGAAGATTAAATAAAAAAAAATTTGATAATTTTTTTTATTCAGATTTTTTTGATTTATTTATCCCTTATGATAAAAAAAGAAGAAATTTAATGGAAAATAAATTACCATCAACATATATTCCTGAAGATAATAAGACTAATATTTTTTTAATAAGTACAAAAAGACTTATTAATAATTTAATTAATTTAATTATTTCTTCAGAAAATTATATTGAAAATTTAAGAAAGAAATTATTATATTCTATGAATGAAATAAAAAACATTTTTGAAAATATTGATAAAGGTGGTTTAGGAAATATAAATGATGTAGATTTAAATAATTATTTAAAAATAAAAGGAATTAATATTAATGATTATGATTCAAGTTTATTATTTATAAGATTAGATAAAGATAAAAATGGAAAAGTACAATGCTGGGAATTAATTAATGATTTACAATATGCATTATAGATTATTTTTATATATTATATTATTTAATTTCAAAAATTTAAAACAAAATTTAAAAAAAACTCTTTTTTTAAAAAATTCATTAAAAAAATATATTTAATTATTTTTTTAAATGAAAAAACAATTATATAAATGGGATGTTGTATAAGTGAAACATATAAAAATTTAGAAAATATTCTAGCAATAGGAGAACAAGAAGTAACTTTTGAAATATATTCTTCTAATATTGATAAAATATTAGAACCAATAGAGTCTGTATATAATATTTTAAAACATATTTCATTAATTGAATATGTTAACTTTTTAGATGGTTTTTTAATTAATATTCCTTTTTTTGATTATAATAATTTAAAAATAAATTTTTCTTCAAATGAAAAATTTCTAACTGAGAAAATTTTGTTAAAAGATTTTGAAGAAATTATTACTAAAAAAATTTGTGTTGCATATGAATCAAAAGAAATAATTATAAATAAAGAATTTATTTTTCCAATTTTTCAAAATATTTGTCAAATTATTTATAAATCTTTAGAAGAAAAATTAATTTTATATTATAAAAAGAAAAAATATATAATTAAAAGAAATATTTTATGTCTTGGTTTTGTTTATTGTCAGTCATCAAATATTGGAAAAATAAGGTTATTTTTTGATTTATTTTCAAAAAATGGAAAATTTGAGCAATCAAATGAATTAAATGATTTTTTAATTAGTTTATTTATTATTGTTTCAAGTGCAATGATTAAAGCTAGAATTGAATTGAGTTCAAAACATAAAATTCCAAAATTAAAAGAAAATGAATTAAATATGACATATAGGATATCAGAATTAAAAGATTCAGAAAATTTATTAAAGTATTTTAATAATAATTTTTTTAAAGATAAAAAAAGCTATGAGTATTCTGAATTTAGAGAAAAGTTTATTAATAAAGATGATACTTATGATTGGATTTTTAGTCCAAATGGGATAAGATATAAATTAGAACATAATAATTATTAAATTTATTTAAAAATTTATTTAATTTGTTATTTAAAAATAATATTTAAAATAGATATCTTAATATTTATTAAACATGATTAAAATTACATAATCGTTAAATTTATTAAAATATTTATACTAAATAAAAATTTTATTTATATATTTGAATTAAACATTTTTTGATAATCATATTTTATATTACCTTCTTCTTTTTTTTTATTTTTTTTAATTGAAAAAAGTTCAGGAGATGAATTACATTTTAATTTAAGATTTTTTTCAATATATGACAATATAATTTTTTTTTGATTTGTAGGTGTTTTTATTTTTGATAATTTTTTTTTTAATCTATATTCATTTTAATGTTTAACAGTTTTTTTTTTATTATTATTATTATTATTATTATTATTATTATTATTATTATTATTATTATTATCAAAATTAATTAAACTTCCTAAAAGACTATTATTAAATTTTGATAAAGTATTTGTACTTTTTTTATTTTTATATTTTCTTTTTGTTTTATAAACAGTAGGTGTTAAAAATCCTTTATTATTTTTTATAATTCGATATTTATATTGTGAATTAGGTGAAAGCAATTGAAAACTGCATAAACTGAAATATTTCACATTTTCATTTCTTTTTGAATTAATTCTAATTTTTGCTAAAAAATTTTTATTATGATTTTCTGCTAAAAATTTACAAATATTATCTTGAAAAAAATTAATATTTTTTAATTTTTCCAAAATAAAATTTTGGTTTTCATTAATTATTTTAAAATCATTTTCAATTGTATCAATATTTTCTAAATTATTATTAATATCTAATAAATTATAAAATAATTTATTTTCCATAGTTTGAACAATATCATCTATTGGCATTGAATAAGTTCTACTAATATGTAAATTATTTCTAAATAATTTAGACTCAGCTCTTAATTTTAATATTAAACAAATTTTTTCTTGAAAATTTGATTTTTTATTTTCATCATTTTTACATTTAAAATTTTTAACAATAAATAAAATAGTTTTAATTAAATTACCAGCTTTATGTAATTGATTTTCAGAACTGAAAATTTTTTTTAATTTTAAATATGATTTTTTTTCATTTGGAGTAAATTCTGACTTTTCACTTATAATAGAAATAATAAATCCTAAACAAAATAAGCCAAAAAAAGAAATAATAAAAATTAAAAATCTTCCAAAATGAGATCTTGGATATTCATCTCCATAACTAACACTTGTTATTGTTATTAAAGTTAACCATAATATATTAAAATAATTTTGAAGATCATTTAATCCTTTTTTTCCAATTAATATTGTTTTTTTATTATATGCAAAACATTCAAAATCTTTTATTACTGCACTAAAAGCTAAACAATTAAAACAGAATAAAATTATTATTATTGTTAATTTTTTATCATTTAATTCTGATTTTATAATAAATTTCATTCCAGATTGAATTTTATAAGTTTCACATATTATTTTACTCAAAAGTGTATTATATTTACTTATTGCACGAATTAATCTAAAAATATTATATAATTTAATTATGTGAATAAGAAGAAAAAGTGAATTTAAACTAAATAAAAATATATTATCTGTTGTTGTTATATAAATAATAGTATTTATTTTAGGTGGGTATACACAAAGACAAAGTAATATTTCCAAAAATAAAGTAAATTTTAAATTTGATGATAATATTGGTTTCTCTTTTTTATTTAAAATTAATTGATTATTATATTTTATTATTAATATTAAAATCGAAAAAATTGATATTATAATATTAATCATTCGAAGAATATTTTCTACATTGGATATTTTCCTATAGTTTATTTGTTTTAAAAGTTCAAATGCGTTTTCATTTTCATTTGTATAATGCATTTTATCCAAAAATTCTTTAGACTTTGCTATATAAATTTCATTATCAAATAAAATAATAAAGAATGATAATATGGATAAAATTGATAAAGAAATATCACAATATTTAATTTTTTCTAATGTTTTACCATATATAGTTTTATCAACAAATTTTTTAAAAGATTTTAAAAAGATTAATGGATCTTTTCTATTTAAAGACATTAAAGATGATTTCCTATTTTTTTTTAAAGAATTATTGTGAAAATGAGCATTAAATTTAAGGTATTTATTTGATTCTGTCATTGCACTTATTTTTTTCTTAAAATGATTTTCAAACAATATATTATTATCTTCTTTATTCTCATTAACTATTAATTGATTTTGACATATTGAAAGTGTAATTTTTTGTCCATTTTCTTTTAATACTTCTTTTATAAAATTATGAGGTTTATTTATATTTGATTTCATTTGAATATCCGTTTTGTTTTTAAAGTTAAATAATTGATCTGATGAAGTATTTCCATCATTTATAATTTGTTCATTTTTATACATAAAAATTTAATTATTTCAATTGTCTTAAAAAATATATTTTCTATACACTTTTATTATGATTATAATGTTAAAATATATTATCTTTTATTTTATAAAAAAAATTATAAAAATTTTTTATTAATTAATCATTTATTTTGTAAAATTAGCGTATTTTATTTATATACTTCTTTTTATAATATTCCTTATGTAATTTATGATAAATATAATAATGAAATACTTTTTATATTTATAAATATAATATGTTTTCAAAAGAAGTTAATATAAATAATCAGTTATCTTCATTTTTATTAATAAAACAAGTCTAAAATGAGATAAAAAAGTCTTTTTATATACTTTGGAAATTTCAAAAACAAATAGTTAAATTCTTTATAAACTACAAAAAAATAAAAATCAAAGATTAAATAATTTAAAATTTAGAAATGTAATTATTTAAAGTTTAATTGGAGAAAATGTAAATGAAAAAGTTAATATATAAAAAGAAAAATAGTAAAAATAGATTAATTGATAAATATTTTAAGCAAAAAGAGACTAATTTAAAGATTGCTATTATATATATACAAATAGACAAATTGGAAAAAGAAGCAAACAAATGTAATTTGTAACCAAAGTCAAATATCAATATGTTTTGATTGTTAATCATAAATTGTATATTGAAATATAAAAATTTATGAATTTAATTTATAAATTGTATTAAATAATAGAAAGTTAATAATTAATATATTATTTAATATTTAAAAAATAATATATTTCAAATTATTTCTTTATAATTTAAAAATGATTAATCCATCAAAATTAAATGATTTATTACAAAAAGCAATTGATAATAAAATAGAAACTATTTTTATTAATACTTTATCAGGTGGGATTTTATGTATGAAAGGAGAAAAAGTCCATCAAACAATTTTAGATATTCTTCCTTCAATGTGGATTGAATATTATCAAGTTGAAGAAACTTCTTTAAGTGATGAAAAATTAAATTATCTTTTAGTTGAAAATGAAAATTTTAATATTTTATCTAGTAATTTATATGGATATCTTATTACTGTTATTGCAAAAAAAACTATGAAATTAGGTATGTTAAAATTTCATTTAGAAAATATAGTTAATGTTTTAAATGATATTTTTAAACCTTATAAAGATGTTTTATTAGCAAAAAATAATTAAACTCATTTCAATATATAATTTTTGTTGATTTAGATTTCTAATTCATTTAATTTATATATTTTACTTTATATATAATTCAATATTATTTTTTCCAAGATTATATCATATAATACTACTCAAATATTTCAAATTAATAAATAAATAATTTTTACTTATTTTATATTAAACAAAAAAGAAAAAAAATATATATTATTTAAAAAAAAAATTAACACTTATATATAAAAAAAAAAATCCTTCAATAAAATAATTAAATCATAATAAAAAACATATAATAAAACAATGGATGACGAAATAGATGCAAAGAAAGAATTACTCCAAAAAGAAATATTAGAACAAAACTATGACCAAAATAAATTTATAGAATTTTGTACAAATAAAAAAGAAAACGGAGACGACTTGACTCAATGGACATTAGATGAATTAAAAATCATAGTAAAAGAATTTATAGAAAACCAAAAACAAGAATCTCCAATACCCCAAAATGAAGAAAACCCAGAAAACAATTCCGAAAATCCTCAAAATGAAAATTCTGAAAAAGAAAAAAATGAAAAAGTAAAAAATGAAAACATAGAAGGTGATATAGACAATATTCAAAAAGGTGAAAAAGTAGAAAAAAAAGTACGTAAAACTATAACAATCCAATGTAAAAAATTAGAAAAATCATCATTAAATGACAAAACAATAGAAGTAATAGTAAAAAATCCAAAAATAATAGAAACATCATTTATATCATCAAATTATGTAAATTATGAAGTAACAACAACAACAATGAATTGGACAGTTCAAAGAAGATATTCAGATTTTATTTGGTTAAGAAATATATTATGTAAATTATTTATTGGTCAAGTAGTTCCTCCACTTCCAAATAAAAAAGTAGGAGGAAGAAGATTTGAAGATGATTTCATTGAAAAAAGAATGAAATTTTTAAATAAATTTATTTTCGCTGTTTTAGAAAATGAAATTTTTAAAGCAAGTGAACCTTTAATTGCTTTTTTATCTATGACTGATCATAATCAATTTGAAGCTAAAATGAAAGAATTAAATTCATTTCAACCTTCTCCTTATGTTGAAGAATATAAAACTTTTTCGGGAAATCTTGTTATTACTTCACCTGATGAAGATAATGAAAAATATTTTAAAAATATTGAAAAATATATTCGTATACAAAATCAAATTTTTGAAAGGTTAAATTTTAATTTAAAAGAGTTTTATAATAATTTTTATTCTGCTCAAAAATCTATGGAAGCTGTACAAAAAGATTTTGAAATTTTACATCTGTTAAATTCAAGAGTTGAAAATAAAGAACCTATTACTAAAACTTTTGAAGAAATAGGGATTTTTTTTAAAAATTGGAGTCGTATTTTATATAAACAAAATGTTACTATTAAAACTTATTTAAAAGAATTTTTTAAATATCAAAGAATGGAAGGTACTTCATATGAAGAATTAATTGAAAGAAGAAATGAAATAAGAGATAAATATGTTAATTTTAAAACTAAATTAAATCAAAAAAAAGAAAAAAATTGGATTAATAAAGATATTAATAAATGGGAAATTGAAGATACTTATGGAAAAGTTGATAAAGCTAAATTAACTCAAGATAAAGAATATGCATTTTCTCAAATGTGTACTAAAGAAAGTTTATTGTTAGATGGATATCAAAAACAGTTAGGTTATGCAAGTAAAAGTAATATTGATGAATTGAAAAAAATGATTAATATGCATTGTACTAAATATATTGAGAATGATAATAATTTTTTAAAAGAATTTTATCCTACTTTAACTGATGCTTTAAATGTTTATTCAACTCTACAAATGTTTGTTGCAACTACTCAAATGAATATGCAAATTGCTGAAAGTCAGAAAGAGGAAAAGAAAGAGTAAAATTTGGTTATTTTTTTATGGGTTATAATTTTTTCTTTATGGGTTTTAATTTGGATATTTTTAATATTATTTAGCTAAAAATAGTCTTATTTAATTATTTCATTTTTTTTTTTTAGTTTTTTCTATAGAAAGTATATATTTGAAAAATAATAGTAATTTATATTAATAATTTATTTTATTTTCAAAATGGTTAAAATTTCAGAAGAAAATAATACAGAAGAAACATTAATTGATAAACAAGGAAATATTTTTAAAAGAGAATTAATAGATAATACATTAATAACAGAAGATGAACAATCAAAATATATTCTTTCATTTTCGAGAGAAATATATATAAATGAATTAAGATATAGAGATAAAATAAAAAAATTTCAATATGATAATCAAATATATTTAATTAGTATTGAATGGTATGAAAAATTTAAGCAATATGTAAAATATAAATTAATTAAAAGAACTTCAAAACATCCAGAAATTTATGTCTCAAGACCAATTTTATATAAAATAGATAATAATTTAAATCCAGGAAAAATTTCTAATGATATATTAATCATAAAAAATAATGAAAAAATTTTATTTGATGAAAATTATGTTTTAATTGATAATAATAAAAAAAATAAAATTGATTATAAAATTTTTCCAAAAGAATCTTTTGATATTTTATATAAGGAATTTGGATGTGATTATATAATAAAAAGAAAAATAAAAGATGATAGAATAAATAGAAAGAAACAATATGATATTTATTCAAGGAAATTTTCAATTGTATTTCTTCCTTTAAAAGATTATATGGAAAGAAGTAAAGATATTGATATTTTTGATATTTATTTCCCTGATTTATTATCAGATAATGAAATTTACATTTATTTAGCTAATATTTTAAATTCTCCTAATAATAAAAACATAAAAAAAAAATTAGGAATATCAATGATAAATAAAACAATATTAATATCATTTATTAAAATATATAAATTACAAAATAATTGTTCACTTAATAATTTCAAAGAATATTTTTATAAAAATATATCAAAAATAAAAGAAGGAAATAAAATCCCAGGATTTAATTTCTTAGAAAAAATATCAAAAAAATTCCAAATACAACAATTAGAATATGATATATTAATAATAGAATTTTCATATAATGATGATGGAGAAATTTTCGAAGATATTAGCACTGAATTAGATTATAATATCGAAGAAACAATTCCAAGAAAAAAAATAGAAAAAAATACTTTTTCAAATAACCAAGAAGAAATATTGGATTTATCCAGTTCAGATGACGAAAAAAAAAATGCATCAAATAAAAATACATATTCATTTAATAATTTTTCATCAATTTATGCAGAAAGAAGAAATAATTTAAAAAAGCTTCCATTAGATAAAACAAACAATAAAAAAGGATTGGTTGGACTCAATAATATAGGAAATACATGCTTTATGAATACATCACTTCAATGTTTATCAAATTGTGAATTATTAACAAATTATTTTTTAAATGATTATTATATTCCATTTATAAATAGAAATAATCCAATTGGTTCAAAAGGAAAACTTGTTGAATCATATGTTGAATTAATAAAACATTTATGGTATGGGAATGAAAATTCTTTTGAACCTTATAATTTTAAAGATACAATTGGAGAAATTAGAACAATGTTTAGAGGTTTTCAACAACATGATACTCAGGAATTTTTATCTTTTTTATTAGATGAATTACATGAAGATTTAAATAAAGTTTTAAATAAACCTTATGTTTC
>JAEEGL010495300.1_pt1 | contig 12451 bp, 9 predicted proteins | sample 9134231 | NCBI WGS metagenome assembly JAEEGL01 (sample SAMN16246548, study PRJNA631951) | gut metagenome | biome: gut microbiome; feature: rumen; material: fiber-attached | host: Bos | place: Iran: Karaj | collected 2018-10 | reverse complement strand
GATCATATGTGGCTTGCAGACTGTCAATGGCAAAAAGGTCGCACGGCCTGAACGGTTTTTCTTAAGGAAAGCAATAGCTTTTCGGGCTGCTTCTTCATCCTTGGTGACGATATGATACACAGAACCGGCCAGTGCCGTTGCGATAGCTTCTTCATAGCCTTCATCAGGATGAATTTCCTGACCGATGACACCCATAATGCCATAGAAAGAAGATTTATTGGACATAATGGACTGCACACCAGCATGGGAAGAAGCAGAGAACGGATCAGAAAGGACATTGCGCAGTACTTCAGCACGATTGCTGACACGATTAAGAACACTGCCTGTCTCGTCTTTCTTTAATGAAGCTTCAGCGAGTTCTACAGCGGTGTTTTCCAGATTGTTATTAAGCAGTTCGATGTCAGCTTTGAGTTTGTTGAGACGATCAAGTCTGTCTTCATATTCAAACTTGGCTTCTTTGATATACTCCTCAATCTGCTTTCTTTTTTCTTCCGATGAGCCGACTTCCAGAGCATATTTTCTTTTTTCATCAAGTTCGACCTTGCGGGTTTCCAGATTCTGGATCTCGTTGATCGTCAGCATCAGTTTTTCCTGAATGGAATTGATCTGTTTATCATATTCCTTTAATGCCTGCTTGCTGTCGTAGTTGGCATTTTCATGAACCTGGATTGTCGTTTCATGCATTGCCAGAGTTGATTCCAGATCAAACAGTGATTTATCCAGTTCGACTTTAGACTGATTCAGATTCTGTATATCGTTGACCAGAACAGCTACTTCGATCTGTTCAAGACGGGCTTTCTTTTCGCGATAGATTTCAGCCTTCTTAGCCTGTCTTTTTAATGGCGAAACCTGTCTTTCCAGCTCTGATAATATATCAAAAGTACGATCAAGGTTTTCCTTGGTCCTTTCCAGTTTATTTAATGATTCGATCTTTCTTTTCTTGTATTTTGATACCCCGGCAGCATCTTCAAAGATCTCACGGCGATCATAGGGCTTTGCTTCCGCAAAACTTAAGACATTGCCCTGAGAAATCATCGACAGTGAATTCTTGCCAAGACCAGTGTCCATGACCAGATCAACAATATCCTTATACCTGACGTTTTTCTTATTAATCAGATATTCGGCATCCTGATCCGTATTATAGATTCTTCTGGTAAGTTCGATCTCATCAAGATCAGAATTAAGCAGATGCTGAGAGTTGTCAAAAACAAGCGTAACCTCAGCCATGTTCATCGGTTTACGCTCTTCCGTACCGGCAAAGATAATATCAGTCATTTTTTCACCACGCAGTGATTTGACAGACTGTTCACCAAGAACCCAGCGGATGGCATCGGAAATGTTTGATTTGCCGCAGCCGTTAGGGCCGACTATACCGGTGATCGGATCTTCGAAATTGATGGTTATATGGTCAGCAAAGGACTTGAATCCCTGCATTTCTATTCGTTTTAAAAACATCGATTCTCCTTCATTTCACCAAAATATTATACCAATTTTACATAGCCAAAAAAAGGAAAATCGGTATATTGAAACTATTTACATTATTGGTTCAAACAGATTGAATTTATTTAAATTATGATCCTTATCTGTTTCGATAAGTTCGGTTATCTCATGGCTGTGTCTGATCAGATAATCATTGCTGCCATCGCTCAAATAATAGTGCTTCTGCTTATCCATGTAACGGTCTAAAGGATTTGTCTTGATATACATAAGAACTCGATTGCCGTTTTTAAAGATATATGGTCTGATCACTATATTATTTCTTTCTTTATAGGCTTTGATGAGATCTGCTATCTCATTATCATGCAGTTCTGTAGACAGGATTATCTGCTTAAAACCGCAGCGCTTGAGGAACTCATAAGTGTATGAGTTGGCACAGTTCAATGTATAATAGGCGATCTTAGCTTCATAATCCTTTAATAGACCGCCAAAATCTGAGATAAGAGCTCTTTCCCCTTCCGGATAGATCGATTCAGTATTAATAACATAGCTTTCGGGATAGACAGCATCATTTAATACGGCTTCATGGTCATTTTCTATCAGCTGTCCTTCATAGTCCTCATCTGTAAGCTCATGGTATTCAAATGTTCTTGGATATATGGTTCTTTTAAAACTGCTTAGTCGGAATTCATCCAGAGCTTCTACCATGTTTCTTCTTATTTCATTAAGATCTTTGATCGTCAGAAAAGCATCTTCTAGTTCACAGCTTAATGAATCAAGATAATAGGCTGTTTCATTGAGACGAGAAAAAGCCTTTAACAGATTATCTTTATTTAGAGGCGCTTTTAAAGCTTTCTGCACGATTATATCAGATTCATATTTGAATACCTGTGAATCGGTTTTAACTGTCAATCTGGCTTTATTTTCAGGCTTTAATTCAACATGAATCGAGATCGGAATATGTTTTTCGTCATTCTGAAGCAGTTTTTCTTCCAGATCGTGATCAAGAGTCTTAAAAACAAGACCGCTCAGATTTTCTTTTGCGTCAATGGCAACTACATCACCCGCTTGAGCATGTGAGACAAGCAAGCCATCTTTATACAGACGATTGACGATACAGCCGAAGTCATTGATTCTGATGCCGTCAAATTGCGACAGATCACTGTTCAGCCGGAAATAAAGCCTGCCCTGTTTGAAAGAAACGGTCTTGCCAATTGGAATGCCAAGGTGATTAGGTGTTTTCTGACCGAAAAGATCACTCTTGCCATGCAGAAGATCATTGGTGAAATTGCGATTAAAGAGAACTTTCAGATCGCTCATTTCCTCATCAGAAAGACTATATGGTTTATCACTTAAGGCATTATCGATCGCTTTACGGTAAAGCGAAGTCACATATTGCACATAAGCTGCCGATTTCATTCTCCCTTCGATCTTGAAGGAACTGACCCCGGCTTCAATGAGATCAGGAATATCATTAAGCAGAAACATGTCTTTAGGTGATAAAAGATAATCTGTATCAGTTTTGATTCTCTTGTCTTCTTCATCATAAAGTTCATATCTCAGACGACAGCATTGTGCGCACATGCCTCTGTTGGCAGATCGTTTTTTGGTCACCGAAGACATCAGACACTGACCGGAATAGGAAACACATATAGCCCCATGGACGAAGGTTTCAATTTCAATGCCTTCCTTGCAGGCTTCCTGAATAAGATCAAGAGTTGATTCTCTGGCTAGAACAACACGGGAAAAGCCTAGTTTTTTGGCATTTCTGACGCCTTCAATATTATGAACATGCATCTGTGTTGAACAGTGAAGTTCAAAATCGGGATATCTTTCTTTGAGAACATAAAAAAGACCAAGATCCTGTACCAGCAAGGCATCGACATTGATACGGTAATAGTAATCAGCGATCTTTAAGGCGTTATTGATCTCGTTATCACTCATCAGGGTGTTGATGGTCACAAAGATCCTGACATTTCGTAAATGAGCATACCTTACCGCTTCTTCCAGTTCATCACTGTCAAAGTTTTTGGCGAAAGCACGAGCGGAAAAATTCTTGCCTCCCAGATAAACGGCATCAGCACCGCCTTTTATCGCTGCTTTCAGACACTCAAAATTGCCTGCAGGAGCTAACAGTTCAGCTTTTCTCATAGTGATACTCCAACGATAGTCCGCCAAGGGAAGTCTCTTTAAGTTCTCTGGCCAGTTTATTTCCGGTATAGTTCATCGCATGGACGACGGAATCGAAACTGACATAGTTATCTTTAATATCACAAAGCTGCTGTGCCAGATAAGCGCAGTCAAAAGCTCTTAATATACTGACGGCATTCCTTTCAATACATGGAATGATGACGTAGCCTAAGATCGGATCGCAAGTCAGGCCAAGAAAATGTTCAATGCCCATTTCGGCAGCATATTCGATCGTTTTTAATGAAGAGCCTTCATAATATGCGATTGCCGCTGCAGCCATGGCACAGGCAGTACCTACTTCTGCCTGACAGCCCCCTTCTGAACCGGCGATGGAGGCATTCTTTTTGATGCAGTTGCCAAAAATACCGGCGACAGTCAGCAGATCGCAAAGGATATCCTTGCTGACATGTTCGTTAAAGTGAAGATAATAAACCAAAGAAGTGATTATCCCACAGGCTCCTAGAGTAGGTGCTGTACACATCATGCCGCCTGCAGCATTTTCTTCACAGGTTGCATAGGAATAAGCACAGATATAATCATTTTTAGTTTTGGCTTTTTTATACAGGCTTGAAGCAACACGATAATAGTTCAGTTCTTTATTGATCAGTCCTTCACTGTTAAGGCCTCTGTCAACTGTATCGAACATCACCTCAAGACATTTCAGCAGATAGGCTTTAAGATCCTTTTCATGACTGTATGCATATTCGGTCAAGTTCATATCGTGATCTTCCAGATATTTCTTGATTTCAGTAAAATTGTTTTCTTCATAAATCTCGTCAAGATCATGACAATCGTATTCTTCAATTGAAACAGCACCGCCGCCTAGCGATTTTCCATGCCAGGTATCATATTGATGACCATTATGGTAGCCGGTGATATTCATGATATTCTCTTTGGTATTGGTATCAAAGGAAAAAGCGATCTTATCCGTTTCAAGAGCTTTTTTGATAATATCAATGGTTCCATGTCCAACAGCAGTCAGAGCTAATGAACCGCCGAGATGAATTTCGTAAAAATCGGCAGCTGTAAAATGATCGTGGTAATATTGGGCGATCCTGAAAGGAGCGATAGTATGTGAACTGGAAGGTCCATACCCTACCCTGTATAATCCCTTAATTGCCTGCATAAGCGCCTTTCCTGCACATCCTGATAATAAACAGTTCAAATCGTTCATTATCCTTTAGTGAATAATCAGATTTTGCCGCAATATCAAGATCAGACAGATCTTTCAATAAGGAAATAATCTGTTTCATTTTTAGTTTATTCAATGTATTCAGAGCTTTATCATAACGATATTCGTTGATATTATATTCAGAAGTGATCTGTCTTTTTGACATGCCTTGTGAGTTCAGATAAGCGATCTGATATAAAAACCTCAGCTGTCCCGCCAGTAAAGCAATGACACTTAAAGCTGAGTCATTATCTGAAAGCATCTTCCTTTCCAGATAGATAGCTTTGCTTAAATCTTTGTCTGTTAAAGCATTGATCAGATCAAAGGACTCGTTTTCGTCTGATCTGGAACAGAGTTTACTGATGACCTGAGAATTGATTGTTTCCGGATAAAGCTTGAGAACTTCCAAGTTTTTGTTAAGCAGTGTAGCACTTCTCTTGCAGATAATGTTTAACAGATTTATTCCATCTGAAGAAATATGCAGACTTTCCTCACTTACACGACTGCGCAGATAATTATTGAAATTCTTATTATCCAGACAATCAAGTTTGATATTTTCGGCGTTATGGGACACCATTTTATAGGCTTTTAAACGGCTGTTGAAATTATTTGTATAGGTATACAGAATCAATTGGCATTCATAGACTGGATTATTGATATATTTTTGAAGCAGATCAGATTCTTCATCAGATATTTTCTTGATCAGAAAATATGGTTCATTGACCAGAACAATCGAACCTGATGAAAACAAAGAATTGCCATTGCAGGCCTCTAACATGACATCAATAGAAAAATTTTTATCACCGCCATCAAATCTGGTGATCTCCCCTTCGTTTTCGGAAATGATCTTATCTATTTTTTCCCGGATGAAGAATTCTTCCTGTCCTTCGATCACGTATATCATTCCTTAATTATAACAAATTCACCATGCGCGGTCTTAAGCAACTCGAACATTGAAGTAAAGAATATTTTGATGCTTCCAGACTGTTTGGTTATATAATATCTGACCAGATATTTGCGCAGATTTTTTAGCACTGTTTCATGCGGATGACCATATAAGCCATTTGTCGAAATGATCGCATATTCCGGCTGATAATAGCCGATAAAACGTTCACTGCTGCCGCTGTACGAACCGTGATGCGAAACCTTCAGAAAATCGATATCCAGATCAGGATATTTTCTGATAATCGCATCATCGACTTTCTTAGAAATATCTCCGGTAAAAAGTAAACCTTTATTATCAATATTCAGATAATAGACCAGGGAATTGTCATTGTCATTTTCATAAGTTCCCAGATCAAGAAAATCAAAATTCAGACTTTTCCAGCTGAAATCCCTTCCTTCAGTGATAATGTCTTTGATTTTGAAATCTTTCTTCAGATTATCCAAATTCCCGCAATGATCTGTATCATCATGAGTTATGATCAGATGATCGACAGTATAGATACCCTGTCTATACAGATCAGATTTAAGTTTATAGTAATTAAACGGAGACCCTGTATCGATCATGACAACCGATGGTGAAAAACCTTTTCTAATAACGATTGCGTCTCCCTGTCCTACATCGGTAAAGCTGATATATGTAAATGGATAATTGAGCGGCAAAATGATCAGTACGAGCAATAAGACAGCTTTAAGATCCATGTTGCGAAAACGCGCAAATCTTTTAAACATAATGAAGATGATAATAGAAAAAACAGATAAAGATCCGCGTAAAGATATATCCATTGAATTGATGAAAGAATAGACTTTGATCAGACACAGATACGGATGCTCCAATACAGGAAAAACAAGCAATACAATGCTCAAGATAAAAACAGCAATTTTAACGATTACCAGTTTGTGATAAAGAAAGATTGAAACAAGTCCGCATTCACCAAACAGTAATGATTCTATAAGCAGCAGATATGTCTTAAAATCCAGATCATGTCTGAATAAGGAGTATAGATTAAAAAGCAGCGGCAGCATGATCGCGTAATTCATGATTAACCGTCTGTTTATCAGCGAAAGAAATATCACTTTTAAAGCAAAATTATCCTCTTTATTAAAGTGTTTTTTAAATATCGCATCACCAATAAGCAGCAGAAATTTCACTTCAAAAGTGAAAAGTAATGCATAAATTATCATCATGATTAGGCCAAGCTTCGGTTTTCTGTTATAAATGAAGCGGAAAGCATAATATGACATCAGGCCATAACCAAGATTATAATCAAGGTCCAATGGCAGATAGAGATTGAAGAATAATCTGTTGATGATCGCTCTTGCTTCATCACCTAACAGAAGAATTCTTTTTTCCAGCAGAAGACGGGGAAAGAAATTAAATATCACTTCCCCCGTTTCGCCGAAATAAAGAATATTCTTGCTGATGAGATTATCTTCGAATGTTTTATCTAAAGCAGAATGAAAAAGCAGAATATCACCATGTCTTAATGGTTCATCAGAATTCACCCTGACTTTATAAAACAGTTTATCTACGATATAGGATTTTCCATTTTGATAATCAACGATGCCAAAAGGCATAAAGTCAAAGCGATAAGTGTCGATCAGATAAATCGATAATGATAAAAACACAAAGATTATCAATTCCCTGCGATCTATAAATAATAGATAAAGACAGCTCAGGACAAAGAGATATATATTAAAGAAATGGCAGTTCAAAACTACCATTATCATTATTCTAAAGACAGATATAGTCTTTAAGTTTATTAAACTTGCCATTGCCGATACCTTTGACTTTCATCAGATCTTCCAGTTTTTCAAAGCTGCCGACACTGTTTCGGTATTCAATTATCTTTTCGGCTGTTGAGATGCCAATACCGGGTAAAGAAGATAATTCTTCAATCGATGCACTGTTGATCGAGATGAGTTTTCTTGCAGATTTTTCTTCTACAATTATGATCTGCCGGTTATAAAGCTCACTCTGATAAGAAAAAACATCGGTATTCGCATCTTTTTCCGGTATGGCAATATTAAACAGATCCTCAATCGTTGATCCTAAAGGCAGTTCATAAACGCCAGGATTCTGGATCTTTCCTCTTATTTCTACTGAAATGAGCTGTTCTTCTTCGATATTTCTGGAACTTACATTAATTGAAAGACAGATTATTGATAATAACATCAAAGCGAGGATGATTAATCGCCTATACATGTCTTAGGGATCTTGCGCCTGTTTTCCGGAATGATCTCAGCAGTATTGACTCGTGAATTGGTATAGGTGATCTGATCGTAGCCGATATCAGGAATTAAGGTATATGTTTCGGAATCAATATGATAGCCGTTAGGAGCTTTTAATTCTCTGATTCTGACTGATGCATTATAAGGCAGATTTGCGATCATATATGCACCTTCCGATACATCAATGTATTTATTCTTGAGTTTATTCAGATCAATATCCTGATCATTGCTTAAGTAGTAATAATATCTGCCATATGGGACATTTTCAATAATCAGATAAGGGTCTTTAAACTCAGCGACTTTGACATCATCAGAATGCTCATAGCGATAGATGACATATTTGCGATCTTTAGTCTGAATGAAATTTAAAGCACCTGTAACAAACTGAATCTTATGCAATTGCGATCCGTCATCATATTCCATTTCAAAACGTGCTCCATTTAATTTATAGATATGATCAGGATCATTCTTGATCAGCTGCAGAGTGTAGTTTCGATGATTATTTATGAAATTATAAGGTTTATCATAATCATCTTTTGTCGTATCGATGATTTTACAAGGATCATCTGAATAATCATAGCCATTAGCCGGCATAGTTTCACAAAGATAATACTGATGATCTTTCTTGCCCGGCGAGATCAGATTAATATCATTATCTGAGCTTGCAGCTGAAGAAACCTGTCTGACTTTCAACTTGCGATATTCACCTAAAGTCTGATTCTGATCTGAAAAAACAAACACCTTTCCTTGTCTCAGAACTTCGCCATTATAGTAAACAGTAAATGGAAAAACACCAGTTTCAGAAGCATTGATAACCGTCCCCTGCAGATATTTCTGATATCTTTCAGATAATCTTATTTCAACCTTGCTGAGATCATAATTGGGATAATCTTCTGCAAGCATTTTAAACAGATCAATACTTTTATCTTTCTGAATGATATACATAGTTTCATTTGCAGCATCCGGACTTAAATCATACAGACAGAATTGGGCACCGGAAATCGGATATCCTGAATTATCAGTTTTTGTAAAAGAAAAAGTAAGATCTTCGTTTTTAATGACATTCAGTTTAATATCAATATCGTTTTTATGTGCATAATCACCTTCATAGGAATAAAGATCCTGTGAACCATCAGAATGATATAAGAAGGCACCATTTCCTCTTCTGATTCTAGAACGCAGATAGATATGATTTTCTTCCTTATCAGGATCATTAACAGTAAAGTCAAAAGAATTATCAGACTTAGAGATAATTGATACATCTTCACTTTCGACCGTATAATCGTTCAAATTTTCAATATTAAAAGTATTTGTTTTCTGATCTTCAGCATCAATCTCCTGATAATTAATATTTTGTTCATCATTATATGATTGAATCAGCTGTTCCAGGTCTGATTTGCCATAATCATCAGCACCTTTGCCTTCAAAAGTGTAGATGTTTCCTGAGACAGTTTGCCAGATCATAAGCTGTGCAGCAATGAAGTGTTCATCATCGTTAAATTCTTCATAGGCTCTGACAATTTTGAAAACTTCATCTTCTGCATGAGAATCTTTGGTATAGACATAATCAAAACGGTTATAGTTGACTTCCGGTTCAACACAGAAACCAACTCTGCCGGTACTGGAATTAAGATATCTGACAACTTTGATTTCCGGTTTCTGATCACAGTTCTGTAAAAGAATTTTCAATGACCAGACACTCATGTCCTCATATTCTGTTTCAGCACTTATTCCAGTAAAAGTTGTACAAACAAATAAAACAATCAGCAGTTTTAAAATAATCTTTTTCATATTTCCCCTCCATATCTTTATTGCCGGAAAATATGAAAAATCCTAGACTATCTGTACATAAATCGTATAAGAATTGCTTTCAGTCATCAGAATAACGGGATATTCACCGCTGTCATTGGGGTTTAAGGCAGAATAATCGAGTGTAACTCTGCTGTTTGTATGGATCGATGACTGGATGTCAGCGATGATAGAAGATATCGATGAACCTCTATCATAGTTAAAATGATCTCTATCGAGTTCAAAATAAAGATCTTCATAATCGTCATCATCCTGTACATAATTGTCTTCATTGTTGTTGGCAGGCTGTGAAACGGAAGTGTCTTCCTTTATATAAACTTCCTTGACAACTACTGTTTCAATGATCTCTACTTCCTTTTCTTTGATCTGATATGGATATTTCAAGCTCAGATCATCAATCTTGAGAATGAGATTATTGTCGCTGAAATAATAACGGAAATCATAATCGTTAAATGAATAAATATAGAAATAATCATCCACTTTGAAATCATTGATATCTTCAAACAATAGTGATTTTTTAGGAATGACGAAAACATGATGATTAAGCTTAAGCTCATATGCTTTCTTTTCATAGATTGTTTCTTTAAGATAGGAAAAAGCTATGACGTTGATAATTAGCAGAATTAAAATAAGAACAATTTTGCGCATAAAAAATGAGTAGTCATCCTACTCATTATTGACAGTTTTTAATGAAAATCCTTAAGAAATCTTCAAAATCTTGACATCATATGGCTGATCTACCATAACGGTAACGACATCACCTACTCTGTGGTCCATAATGGCGACAGCAAGTGGTGTGACATTTGACAGTAAACCGTTCAATGGGTCTGCTTCAACGGATCCTACGATCTTGTAAGTAAGTTTATCCTTTGTATCAAGTTCCTGAATTTCGACTTTTGAACCGATTCTGACGAAGTTTGATTTCTTTTCGCTGATCAGTTCAGCGTTCTTAATCAGATGTTCAAGTTCTTTTATACGTGATTCGACTTTAGCCTGATGATCTCTGGCTGCATCATAGTCAGCATTTTCTGATAAGTCACCCTGAGCGCGGGCAGCCTTGAGTTCTTCGATTACTTCTTCTCTAGTTACATGTATGAGCGTATCAAGCTCCTGTTTCAGATCATTAAGACCTTCTTCAGTTACAAAAAATTTTTCTTCCATTAATAGTTTGCCTCCAACCTCAAAGATTATATCATTTTGTCTTTCAGATTACTATGTATTTTCGTCTTGAGCAGATCGATCGCTACGAGATTTGATTTGCCACGCGGAATGATGATATCCGCATATTTCTTGGTAGGTTCAATAAACTGTTCATGCATCGGCTTGACAGTTGTCAGATACTGGTCAGTGATCGATTCAACAGTTCTCGCTCTTTCTCTGACATCTCTGCGTAAACGTCTTATAAAGCGCTCATCAGCCGGTGTATCGACGAAGATCTTTATATCCTCCATCTCCCTGATTTCCGGCGTATACAGTGCAAAAAGGCCTTCTATAATCAGTACTTCACTGGGATGGACGATCTCTGTAGCTTCAGCACGGTTGTGTATTGTGTAATCATAGGTCGGTTTCTCAATTGATTCACCATTGATCAGCTTCTTAAGATGATCAATCATCAGATCAAAGTCAAAAGCCAGAGGATGGTCATAGTTGGTCTTGGCTCTTTCTTCCATGGAAAGAGCTGTCTGATCCTTGTAGTAATCATCTTCCTTGATGATGTTTACTGACATCTTATTGTCAAATTCCTTGATCAGGATCTTGGCAATAGAAGATTTACCCGAACATGTTCCACCGGCGATTCCAATTACAAGAGGCTTTTTTACTGTCATGTCAGACTCCTTTAATAAGCACAGGCTAAATAGTAGTTTTCGATATTATACTGATGTTCTTCAGCTGTTTTGGCAAATGCGGTTCCGCCATTGCACATATCGGCACAGAAGAAGAAATAACCATCACTTGTATCTGGATTTAATGCTGCAGTAACAGCGATCTCATTCGGATTGCATACCGCGCCTGGAGGCAGACCCTGGTTTGTATAAGTATTGTATGGATCATCTCTCCAGGTATATTCAGTCAGATCACCAACGTTGTAACATTCATCTTTGGTAAGATCAAAGGCATAGCAGGCTGTAACAGTTGAGCCAAGGATCTCCGGTTCATCAAGTCTGTTGACAAAGACACCGGCGATCTTCTTGGAATCTTCAGGATCGCCTGATTCCCACTGGATGATCGAAGCCAGTGTGAAAACTTCATGAATGCTAAAGCGGGAAGCATCAAATTCAGCTTTGTGTGAATTGTATACTTCCAATGTTCTGTCTAAGAACCTTCTGGTTATTTCATCGACATTGGTAAACTCAAAGAACTCGTAAGTATCAGGGAACAGATAGCCCTCAAGATAACACTTTTTTTCATCCTTATTCGGATTGGCTTTGAACAGTTCTTCGGTAAGGAACGGATATTCACTCATATAAGATCTGATTGCCTCCTCATTATTCCAATAGGCAAACAGCTCTTCAGCGTGTACAGTAGTATTATCACCGATTTTCTGGGCATAGGATCTGGCGAAATCGCCATCATCAAACGACAGCATTACAGTATCCTGATGAGCGTTTTTTGGATCTGCGAGGAAGCCCAGCAGTTCATCTAAGGTCGTTGGATGTGCGTTGCCGAATT
>JAEEGL010464284.1_pt1 | contig 12451 bp, 13 predicted proteins | sample 9134231 | NCBI WGS metagenome assembly JAEEGL01 (sample SAMN16246548, study PRJNA631951) | gut metagenome | biome: gut microbiome; feature: rumen; material: fiber-attached | host: Bos | place: Iran: Karaj | collected 2018-10 | reverse complement strand
AATGAGCCGAATTTTGCGCACGCCGTCAGATAGATTTCCGGGTCATCCTTGCCCTTGCCGCACTCGTTTGCCGAGAGCGTGAAGTCAAAAAACTCATAAATTCCGAGCCGTCTGAAGCAGACCTCGAGCAGCCGGCGGTCGGTGATGGTCGCAATACACATCTTAACACCTGACGCTCTGAGCTTTTGCAGGTATTCTCTGACTCCGGTTTTAAGCGGGATATCTTCCATATAATGCTTTGCCATAAGTGCGCCCGCTTTTTCGCCGAACTGTTTCGGGTCGCCGAGCTGCGGATATTTTTTTGAAAGCATTGCGGAGGACTGCTCCATCGTCATTGTTTTGACCTGTTGCATAAGCGCGGTCACATCCTCGGTTATGCCCTGCGAGAGCAGAAACTCCTGCAGAAGATTGTTCCAGTAGCCCATTGAGTCAATCAATGTGCCGTCCATATCGAATATTGCAAACTTTTTATCCAATTCCGTTTACCGCCTTTTCACTGAGTTCTCTGAGCGCTTTGCACCGTTCGCTGACGTTGTGAGCGCCGAAGATTGCCGAAGCAACCGCAACGCCGCTTATCCCGCTGCCCGTAAGCTTTGAAATATTGTCTTCATTTATGCCGCCTATGGCAACAACGGGGATGTCAACCGCTCTGCAGATGTCGCTTAATGCGTCGCAGCCGAGAGCCGTTACGTTCTGCTTTGTTGAGGTGGTGAAAACCGCGCCGCAGCCGAGATAATCTGCACCCGCCGCTTCCGCTCTGAGCGCTTCCTCAACATTGTGGGCAGACACACCTATAATAAGGCGGTCGCCCGCTTCTTTCCTTATGTCGAGGGCGTTCATATCATCCTGCCCCACGTGAACGCCGTCTGCCCCGCATTCGAGGGCGAGGGCGACGTTGTCGTTTATAATGAAAAACACGCCGTATTTTTTACAGAGCTTTTTTACCGCCTTTGCTTCGGTGAGAAAATCCGTGTAGCCGAGCTCCTTTTCACGCAGCTGCAGGCAGGTAACACCGCTTAGCAGAGCCGTTTCAACACGGGTAAGAAAATCATCATAACCGAAGCCGCACCTGTCTGTCACTGCATAGAGAAGCATATCCTTTTTGTTTATTATCATAATAATTCGCCTTTATTTTTCTTTTTCGGTTTTGGAGCTGGCAGCTCCGCCGCAACGGCGGGAATGAGCCGGCACAGCGCATCGCGGTCGTCAACGCAGTCAACAGCGAGCATTTCCTTTGCGCCCTCGTATGGCAGTTCAAGAGGGGCGTCGGGCATAATATCCCTTGCCGCCTCAGTCTGCTTTATGAGAAATCTGTCGTCGTATATTCCGCCGATGACCTTGCCCTGACAGTAGATGATGTATTCGCCCATCATCGCCCTAAAGGTTATTCCGTCAACGCAGGATAACTGCTCGAGAACATAATCAAGATACTCTTTGCCTGATGCCATAATTACTCCTTATTCAATTTCCTGTCTGTCTTTCTTTTTGAGCAGCTTTTCGGGTTCTTTGACATAGCTTCGCACAACGCTTCCGCATTTGCGGCAGATTGAGTGGTAAAGAGTTCTGCCGCCCATTCTGTTGCTTGTGGCAGAAACGGCACCGTATGCCGACTGAAAAGCTTCAATAATCTCAGCGCCTCCGCAGAACGGGCAGCGCGCAACATATTTGTCACGGTTGATTTCACTCATAATCGTTTCCTCCTGTTTAAGTGATTTTAAATTCATTTTAAAAGACGAACAATTCGTATAGTCTGTCAGTCTTATTATATCAGTAATTATTTATTCAGTATTTATTTGTTTAATATTTATTTGTGCTCGATTTTCAAAGAATGGATTTTCAATCAACGGTTTTTCAGTGTCCGGATTATCGGGACTCTGTTTTTCGCAACAGCGTAAAGCCGGCAGATCATAATTATATTATAACCTTAATAATCGGTAATTTCAACCTGCCGCACCTTGACAACAGGCACAAAATGTGTTATATACAAGTTGACAATTTAAAAAGTGTGCTGCTTCCTTTCGGAATCAGGGGCAAGTTCGGTGAGAATCCGTCGCAACTTCCATTACCGTATGCGGTCTTGTGCCGTCAAGTCGGAATACCCGCAGTGCATTTGCTTTGGTGCGGTTTTGCCGCAGCATTTTTTGGGAATGAAAAGTGCAGCCGTTTTTTGTTTTTACGTGTTGCATTTTTCGTGAAGGCATTTAAACAGTTGCGCTTGTTCAGGTTTTCTGAATGAGCGCTTTTTTATTTGTTTTTTACGAAAGGATTAAAAATGAATTATTCAAAAGAAGACTGCATCCGTATGCTCTGCAAAAAATATGAGGAGCTCAATTTGTCGGGCGAAATGCGTTACCCCGCAAGAAAGGATTTTACAAACGGCGAAGTCAACGCAATCAAATCTTTTCTCGGTCCCTGGCCGCGTGCGCTTGAAGCGGCAGGCATAAAAGAGGCGGATCCCGAAAGACTTGAAAAGAAAAAACAGCAGAGAATCAACCAGAAACGTAAAAAAACTCAGCGGAAGATTGAAAAAACAACCGACGCGGAGTAAAATATAAAAGGAGACAGAAAAAAATGAAAAAAACATTATCACTCTTACTCGCACTCATTATGGCGTTCGGCGTCTGCGCAACGGCGTTCGCAGGCGACGGCGGCACAAATGTTGTTGTCACCATTTCAGACAAAGGCGACCTCGTTGTTGTCAATCAGACAGTCAGTGTCAAAGACGTTGACAAAGACGGTTCCGTCACAATCAACGACGCCCTTTACTGCGCTCACGAAGAGTTCTACAACGGCGGAGCCGAAAAGGGCTACAAATACACCGTCACAACAGGCGAATACGCAGGCATCAGCATGGTAATGCTCTGGGGCGATGAAAACAAGGGCAGTCTCGGCTATTATCTCAACGACGCCATGGCGTGGTCCCTTGCCGACCCCGTAAAAGACGGCGACTATGTTTACGCCTTCTCCTACAAAGATGCTCCCGGCTTCTCCGACAACTACGCTTTCTTTGACAAGAAATCTGCCGATGTCGATTCTTTCGGCGAGCTCGGACTTGTTTTAAGCAAGGTCGGTTTTGACGCATCCTGGAACACCGTAACCCTTCCCGTCGAAGGCGCGGAAATTCTCATTGACGGCAAAGGCACAGGCGTTGTTACAGACAAAGACGGCAAAGCAACCGTAACGGTTACCAGGGTTGGCAGCTGCGTCGTTTCCGCAGCTTCACCCGACGGCTCGATTATCACTCCTCCCGCATGCTCGGTAAACGCAAAGTTCAACCTCGTCAACATTATCACTTATTATTTCAATTATATTGTAAATCTTATCAAAGGATTTTTTTATAGTGTAAATCCTATCAAAGGACTTTTTGCAGAATAATTTATGAATTATGAAGAGAAAACCCGTTGAGGTCCTGTCCCTCATACTTGTTTTAATCTCAATAATCATGACGGCTGCGCCCGGGGCATTATGCACCCGGGCTTGCGCTGTTTCGGGAGCGGATATAGAAGCCGGAATAACGGAGATTCTTCGCGGCGAGCTGCACGCAAACGGGCAGACGGCGGTGCAGGGGCTCATAGACGGCGTTTACAGCGATAATGCGGGCACAACCTCAGACTGGTTTGTTTTTTCTCTTATTCAGTATGCAGGCGGAAAATATGACTATTCCCAATATGCGCTTGCTCTTAAAAACAAGGGCGTTTCGTCATCGCCCACAACAAGGGAGCGCTTTGCTCTCAACTTTGCGGCAATGGGCGCAAACTCCGCCTATGTCAGAAAAACCGTAAATGAAGAAATCGGCGAGCTCGGCATAATGAGCAACATCTACGGGCTTCACCTCATTTCAAACGGCTATTCATCTTCAAAATATTCAGCCGGTGACATTATCGGCAAAATTCTTTCGGAGCAGTATGACGACGGCGGCTGGGCGCTCAACACAAGCGTCGGCGTGTCGGATGTCGATATAACCGCCATGGCAGTTCAGTGCCTCGCGCCTTATTACGGCAGCAATTCATCGGTTAAAACGGCGGTTGACAAAGCAATCGCTCTGCTTTCGTCAAAACAGTCAGACGACGGCGGCTTCTCAAGCTACTACAGCACAAAAAACCCCGAGAGCGCGGCTCAGGTTATTGTTGCGCTCACATCACTCGGAATCAATCCCCTGACAGACGCACGATTTATCAAAAACGAAAACTCCGCCGTGGATTTTATGCTCACCTTCAGAGCAGCGGATCACGGCTTTACACATACACAGGGAGGCACCTACAACGTCTCCGCCACAACTCAGGCGCTTTATTCGCTTGTTTCAATCTACCGTCTGCAGCACGGCAAAGGCAGACTTTATGAACTCAATGCAGGCATAAAAACAATTATTCCCGAAGAAACAACGGCTCCCTCAACGGCGGCAGTCTCATCGCCGTCAAAACCCGTTTCCGCCGGCGGTTATGCACCCTCAGGTCAGGGCACAACAAAGCCGGCTCAGACAGCTCAGACAGCAAAGCAGACTCGGCCCGCCGCAAAAAGCACTCAGGCGGTGTCGAGAACAAGGCGTGAAATAACGCGCAGAACAACCGCACCGAAAACACAGCCAACAGTTACAAAAACGGCGCAGACATCAACCGCTTCAGCAGGAACATCCTCCGTAAGCACATCCGCAAAAACGGAGCTTTCAACGGCGGCGCAGGAGAAACCCGCATATATCGAAAACGAGACGGAAGAGCTGACCTCGGTTATCGTCACTCAAAAACGCGAGTCCTTCGATGAAACGGCTGAAACAAAAACACAGGGCAGCGTGCAGAAAAAGGATGAAAACCACATTTCTTTAAAGGCGGCGTGTGTTGCGGGCGTGTGGCTTCTCGCTCTCATAACGGCGGTTATTCTGCTGGCAAAAGGCAACAGAAAAATCATTAACTACTTAATTATCGCCGCCGTAGCGGGCGTTGTAACTGCAGGCGTTTCAATAAGCGACATCAAACGCCCCGACGAGTTCTACACCGTTGAAGATACAGCCCCGCTCAACGACACGGTAACGGTTACAATGAGCATCGACTGCAAAACCGTTGCCGGCAGGGGAGATGAAAAAATCACCCCCTCCGACGGCATTATTCTCGAAAAAACAACCTTCACTCTGCCTGAGGGCTCAACGGCTTACGACTGCCTTATATACGCTTCAAAAAAGTATAAAATCGCAGTTGAAGATTCATCAAAAACCCTCACCGACCACAGGAGCGCATATATTGCCGGCATAAACTACCTGTTCGAGTTCGATTACGGCGAAATGTCGGGCTGGATGTTCAGCGTAAACGGCACCTTCGGCGAGGTCGGCTGCGGCGAATACACACTGAGCGAGGGCGACAATATTGAGTGGCGCTACACCACGAATATCGGAGATGACCTCTGATGAGCAGCTTTCAGCTATTCAACCCGGCGGCAGTGTTCATCTTTTTCGCCTGTGTTCTCGTTTCGGGAATATTCACGATGAACCCCGTAATCACCGTTATTTCGCTTGCGGGCGCAATTCTTTTTTTCTTTGTTCTGCCGGGGCAAAAAAACAACAGAATACATATCTGCACCGTGCTGATGACTCTTGCCTGCATGGTTTTCAACCCCGTTTTCGGTCACAACGGAGCCACCGTAATTGCGGTTATAAACAACCACAATGTAACCGTTGAAGCGGGGCTTTACGGAATCTTTTTAGGGCTTATGCTCTCGGCGGCGGTTTACTGGTTTGCCTCCTTTTCGCAGATTATGACCTCGGATAAAATCATATACATCCTCGGTTTTCTCTCGCAGAAGGCGGCTCTTGTTCTGACAATGGCGTTAAGGTTTATTCCCGCCTACATCCGCAAGGCAAAACAGATAAACGACTCGCAGAAGGCGCTCGGTCTCTATAAGGATGAAACAATCATTTCGAGACTGAAAGGCGGCGCAAGAGTTTTTTCAATTCTGCTGACATATATGATTGAAAAAACGATAATCACCTCCGACAGTATGTCCGCACGCGGCTACGGAGGGGGCAGAAGGCGCAGCTTCTCGCTTTATCCGTTCGGCAAAAGGGATGTAATATTCCTCACCGTCTCGCTCGTTTTTACCGCCTGCACGGTTTATGCCTCCTCAAAGGGAGCGCTTTTTTACAATTTTTATCCGTTTGCAGACACTCCCGCAACGGATTTTACCGCACTTACGGGCTATACCGGCTACGGGCTGCTGTGTCTCAGCCCGTCAGTTATTGAAGGGGGGAACAGAATCAGATGGCGTTATTTGAGGTCAAAAATCTCACATTCGGATATCCGCTTTCCGGTCCGGTAATCGACGGCGTGTCTTTCACCGTCGAACAGGGCGATTTCATAGCCGTCTGCGGCCCCACGGGCAGCGGCAAAACCACCCTTCTGCGCCTTTTGAAGCCCGAACTCTCACCTTTGGGCAATAAGAGCGGCGAGGTGCTTTTCGAGGGCGTGAAAACCGAAGATTTAACGCCCGCTCAGTCCTCGCTAATCGGTTTTGTCGGTCAGTCGCCCGAGCATCAGATTGTAACCGACAAGGTCTGGCACGAGGTTGTTTTCGGCATGGAGAACCTGCGTTTTCCGCAGAATCTTATGAAGCGCAGAGCCGCCGAGATAATGAGCTATTTCGGCATCGACACGCTGTTTGACAAAAACACCGCCGATTTGTCAGGCGGGCAGAAGCAGATGATTTCGCTTGCAGGCGTGCTCGTTATGAACCCGAAGGTTCTTATTCTCGACGAGCCGACCTCCCAGCTTGACCCCGTTTCCGCCTCGGAGTTTTTAACCACACTCAAAAAGCTCAACGACGAGCTGGGGCTCACGATTATCATAACCGAGCACCGGCTTGAAAACGTTATTCCCCTTTGCAACAAGCTCTGTATTGTCGAAAACGGCAGAATTACCGCCTTCGGCGAAACAAGGCGCACCGTAGCTGAAATTGCAGGCAACGAACGTATTGCCGCCTCAATGCCGGGCAGCGTCAGAATTTACGGCATCCTCGGCGCAAAAGGGGAGTGCCCCCTGAATATTGCGGAGGGCAAAAGGTATTTCAGCGAGCATTTCAGGCGCAATTCAACCCCGTTTAAGGAGGAGAAAGCTCCATCGGGCGAAAAGGCGGTTGAACTTAAAAATGTTTATTTCAGGTATGAAAAATCCGCCCCCGATGTGCTTCACAACACCTCGCTGACGGTTTATAAAAACGAGATCTTATGTGTTCTCGGCGCAAACGGCTCGGGCAAAACGAGCCTGCTCTGCACAATAGCGGGGCTCACCGCGCCCTATTCGGGCAGTGTCGAAATTCTCGGCAAAAACATCAGAAAATATAAAGGTCAGTCCCTTTACAATAACTGCATATCCCTTCTGCCGCAGGATGCACAGACGGTCTTTCTGCACAACACCCTTGAAGAGGAGTTTATGAAGGCGGGCATCACATTTGAAGATGCGCCTTATGACCTGTCATATGCGGCAAAAAACCACCCCTACGATTTAAGCGGCGGCGAACAGCAGCTTGCGGCGATCGCCCTTGTGCTCGCTTCAAAACCGCAGATTCTTCTTCTCGACGAGCCGACGAAGGGTCTCGACTCCCTTGCAAAGCAGAAGGTGCGCGACGCTCTCAAAGCCCTTAAACGGCAGGGGCTGACGGTTATTGTTGTCACGCACGACGTTGAGTTTGCCGCCCTTTGCGCCGACAGAGCCGCTATGTTTTTCCGCGGCGAATGCGTCTGCGTTGACACCCCTTACAAATTCTTCTCACAAAACATTTTCTACACCACCTCAACGGCAAGAATAACCTCCGGCGTGTGTGAAAACCTCATCAATCCCGATGACGTGCGCCGCTATGCGGAGGTGGAAAAATGACGGTTATCAGAAACGAAAAACTGCGTAAAGCCCTCTCGGTTGTGATTCCGTTCATATTCATCCCCGCCGTTGTGCTCTCGGGCGTTCTCGTTTTCAGAGGCAAAAGCTATTCCTACGGAATTTTCGCAATATCCGTTCTCTCCGTTCTGCTCTTTATATGCGGGTTTGACCGCCGCAAAACCGGCACAAGGCGGCTCGTTCTCATAAGCGCGGCAGTCGCAATGGCGTGCGTGGGCAGGGCAGTGTGCTCGTTTATCCCCGCAGTCAATCCGATTACAGCCATAACCGTGCTTTTTGCCGTCTATCTCGGCAGCGAGGCGGGCTTTATGATCGGCGCCTTCTCCGCCCTCATCTCAAACATATTTGCGGGGCAGGGCGTCTGGACTCCGTTTCAGATGTTCGCCTGGGGAATGATCGGCTTTTTTGCGGGCGTGTTCGCAAAATATCTTGAAAACCACACGGTCCGTCTTTGCGTCTATGTTTTTTTCTCGGGAGCCGCCTACTCGTTCATTATGGATGTCTGGTCGGTTATGTGGGCATACAACACCTTCAATTTTAAATTCTACATTGCTAGCATAACCTCCGCCGCACCTTACACCGTAGTTTACGCCGTGTCAAATGTTATTTTCATATTGCTGCTGAAAAAGCCCTTCTCCGAAAAGCTCGGCAGAATCAAAATCAAATACGGAATATAAAAACCGCCGTGACTCACACATCACAGCGGTTGTTTTTTGCTTGCTGATTTTTGAAAAAACTATCTTCTATACAGCATCTTTATAACGCTCTCAGTTTTTGCGTGCGTTCTGTGGCTGTGCGCCATTGAGATAAAAAACGCCCTGAACGGCGTGCTCTCGCTCAGCCTTGTAACGCCGAGACCTGCAATATCCTTTTTAAGCAGCTCCGCCTGCTTTCTGAGCGTGAACGGCGATGCAAACTCCGACACGCGGTTTTTGTATTTCCACCAGCGCCAGCAGATTTCGGAGGCGAGCACGTGCTCGTGTTCTGCAAGCCGCGTTCTGCTTTTTGCCTCCTGCCACAAGCTGTCGCACAACTCAATCTGCTCCCTGCTTAAGGTCAGCGTGCTTGTCATCGGCTCGTAAATGCTAAGGTGGCGGTGAGCCGCATTTTCGGTGATTATGTCAAGAAAACGGCAGATATACTGCGCCCCTCCGCCGTAGTAGGAACGGCAGAAATCATCGCGCAGGGCATTGAAATCGCAGTATGGGTTCTGCATAAGCTTTGAGATTAAAAACGCCCTCAGCTCGCCGAACTCGCACTCCGCCTCCATCTGAAAATTGCCCTCTTCATACACGCCCTTCACACCACTCTCATAAAAGAACTGCATATTCCTCTGCAGCGTGCCGAAGTCGGGGAAAATACCCGTGTAATTGCAAAAATTAGTGCAGTAGTCCCAGATATATATTCTTTTGCAGATTTCCGACCAGGTGAGCAGATCTTTGCAGAAATCCGCGTTGGCGCCGCAGCTTTCATCGTCAATCGTGTGCGAAAAACAGCATTCTATTGTGCAAAGGCGGACAATCACGTTGTCGCGCGCTTTTATTCCTTCGGGCGGTCTGCGCGTGTATCTGTAAGCAAAGGTGTCAATGGCAACGTTGTCATAGCCCGCAGCCCCGACCTCGTCTGCAATGCGGTTTACAAACTCCAGAACCGTGCCCGCGTGCGAGCCGTATTTTCTGTCTGCCCGCCTGCAGTTTTCGCAGGTGCAGTAAAAAAGATTGTCGTTTTGCGTCAGCGAGATTATCTGAAGCTTTGCGCCGGGGTTATGCTTTTTTTGCAGCAGGTCGAAAACCTCTTGCCTGACAATGCCGTAAACATCGGGATTCGTAAGGCAGAGCTGCGACCTGACGCGCCTTATTCCGCGCAGGGCAAAATATTCGGGGTTGCTCTTGAAATACTTTTTTGCGCTGCAGAACTCGTTTGTAAACGTGTGTGCAAAGCCCGAAATGTAGCCGACACTGCCGCCGTATTCATCGGGAAGCTTGCGGTATCTTGTGCCGTTGAGACCGTTGAAAAAAGAGTATTCCGTGCTGTGCGGGCTCAACCAGTCCGTCTCGGTGTATTCAAAAAACGGCTCGTATTTTTCGTCAATTATGTCAGGCAGAGCGGGAGGCTCTTTCTGCCTGACGGCAGGGGCGTAGGTGTATTTGCGCACACCGCAGAACTTTTCAATAAAAGCGTAAACTCCGCGCACAAGCGAGGCGGCGTCCGAGCCGACAATCGAAACGGCTTTTTCTGCGTTTTCACGCATTATACGGTAGCCCTTACCCGCATTTTCACCGTCAATGCGCAGACGGATAAAGGGCTTTCCGCTCTCTCCGCTGCCGGAGTCGGGCAAAAAACTCAGCGCCTTTTCAACCTGCGTGCGCAGAGCGTCGGCAACACCCTGCGGCAGGGGATTATTAAGTTTTAATTCAAACTTCTCTTTTGACATAATGAATCCCTGACTATGTGCTTCATTTTTCCGATGATAAAATAATACAATACAATATAAGAAAAATCAACAAATGAAACATCCCTGCCGCTTGAAATAAACAAAAGATTTCGCCGAAGGTTTAGATGTTGATTTTTGGTATGCAGATGATATAATAAAACCGTTATAAAAAAATATGTTGATTGGAGCAGTAATGTTTATAAAAAAGATTATTAAAAACATAAAAGAAAAAATAAGAAACAAATTAAAAGTTATGATCGGAATTGATATTATACAGGAAGAAATAGACTCGGTATATTATATTTTAGATAAGGGCATTGACATAAAGGCATTCCCCAAAGCTGAAGGAGCTTTGCGGGAATATCAGCTTGCAGAAACGGAATTGCTCAGAATTTTTCATGAGGTATGCCGTAAACTGAACCTGACATATTGGCTTGATTGGGGAACATTGCTGGGTGCTGTCAGACATAACGGGTTCATTCCATGGGATGATGATTTGGATGTTGCAATGCCTCGTGAAGATTATAACAAAGCAAAAACAGTTTTGGTCGATGAGTTTTCACGGCTCGGATTCAACACAGTGATTAAAAACGCCATTTATATTTGGAATGAAAAAATCGGAGTTGCTCTTGATATTTTTGCAGTTGATAGTGTTGAATATGACGGAGATATAGTAAAACTTCAGAAAAAAGCCAAAGACTTTTACAGCGAGTGTATCAGAATATATGAGCCGGGCGGTTGGAGAAATATGGAAGATGTTGACGAGCTCAGAGAAAAAATGATACCCGCTGAAAAAGGAAAGCTGATTTACTACAATGCAGTTGAAACTTGCGGACGGCTTTATGCGTTCAAACCGGAAGATATTTTCCCTCTTAAAAAACATACCTTCGAACAGTATGAATTCTTTGTTCCGAATAATGAGAATGTATATGTAGGCACACAATACAGCGATTATTTGTCATATCCGAGGCAGGGAATTTTGCACCACGCAAAAAGCGGAGTTCCGATTTATCTTAAAGCAGCAGAAAATAACGAAAGCTTAGTCGATTTTACCGCAAAGCTTTCTGAAATCAGCATTAATTGATACTATTTTTAAACGGCGGGGGTGTTCTGACCTTGAATACAGTTAAACGAGCAATAATAATGGCTGCGGGAATCGGCAAAAGAATGCAACCGCTGACACTTGAAACACCCAAACCGCTTGTCAAGGTCAATGGCGTCAGGATGATTGACACAGTCATTGAAGGCCTGAGAAAGAACGGAATAAAAGAAATATATGTTGTAACAGGTCATCTTAAAGAACAGTTCTTTTCACTCCCGGCGCAGTATCCGGGGCTGACCTTGATTGATAATCCGTATTATGATTCAAGCAACAACATTTCATCTCTGTATGTTGCACGGGAGCACCTTTCAGACTGTATGATTCTTGACGGAGACCAAATCATTTATAACACTGATATTCTTGAACCGGGCTTTATGTTGTCGGGATATAATGCTGTCCGATGTGAAGAAAACACAAGCGAGTGGTTGCTGCAAGTCGAAAACGGTGTAATAAAAAGCTGCTCAAGAACAGGCGGTTCTCACGGCTGGCAACTGTATTCAATATCACGGTGGTCCGATGAGGATGGCAGAAAACTGAAAAAATGGACGGAATATGAGTTTAACAGAGGCAACCGCGATATATATTGGGATGATGTTGCAATGTTTTGTCATTTTGAAGATTTTACATTAGGTATTCACGAAATGAATAAAGAAGATATTATAGAAATAGACGGGCTCGATGAGTTGGCTCAGGCAGATTCTTCTTATATGGAATTGTTGAAAAACACAGAATGAAATAATGATAAAAATAAGAAAAGACCTCATATCAGAAATGATATAAGGTCTTTAATATTTGCCGTTTTGTTCCTGTTCAACCTCATTTATTCTCAATGTCTAAATTTCAATTATTCTCTCTCGCGAAAAAAGATAAAGAAAAAAGATAAAAAAAGAGAATAAAAAAGGATTTCAAAAAATGATTAAAAATTAAAAAGATAAATTTAAAAATGATTAATTAAAATGATTATTTTGAGATAATTAAATTGATAATTAAATTGATTATTTTTCGATAAAATTTTTTATTAAAAAGATTATTAAATTGCTT
>JAEEGL010424567.1_pt1 | contig 12451 bp, 3 predicted proteins | sample 9134231 | NCBI WGS metagenome assembly JAEEGL01 (sample SAMN16246548, study PRJNA631951) | gut metagenome | biome: gut microbiome; feature: rumen; material: fiber-attached | host: Bos | place: Iran: Karaj | collected 2018-10 | reverse complement strand
ATAGGAACGGGACTTACGCTTCTTTCCTGCATCGTGGCGACCATCAATGCAAAGAGATCCGTTGCCAATTATAAAAGGGAGCAGCTGGCCAAGGACTTTGAACAGACCGAGACTCTTGAGATCATGCAGGCTGTCTGCAGCAATTACAATGCGGTTTATTATCTTGATATGCTGAAAGAGGAAGTCAAATTCATCCGTATCGGTAACAGGATAAGGTCCGGAATGCCGGAGAATTTTACGGAAAAGCATCCCTTTGAGTGGTATATAAAGGCCTATTGCGACAGGATGATCTACGAAGAGAACCGGGCCGAATTCATGGAGAACGTGAACCCGGAGCTGATCAGGGAGAAGCTTAAAGACAGGGATGTATATGTTTACAATTATATAGGCGATAAGAACGGCGAGCCCAATTATTTCCAGATGAGGGCCGCAAAGGTTAACGGCTCGGAGAATCATTTTGTTCTTGGATTTGCGGACGTAAATGAGGAACTCAAGGAATCCGAAAGCCGTGAGAGGATGCTTCGTGAAGCCCTTGAAAATGTTGAAAACGCAAACGGCGCCAAGAACGAGTTCCTTTCAAAGATGTCCGGAGATCTCAGAAGCCCGCTGAATGTCATCGTATCATCCGCAGCACGTATTGAGGCCAGGGCCGATAAGGAAAGCCTTACCGCTGCCGATGCGAGAAAGATCATCATCGCTTCGGACAATCTTGACACGATGATAAATGACGTACTTGATATCAGTGCCTGGAGAGAGGGAAATCTCTTTCTTGAGAATCAGCTCTTTGCGATCAACGATGCGCTTAATGAGGTTCTTGCCCTTCTTTCAAAAAGGACCGCAAACAAAGGCCTTAAGATCGAATGCACCGTTCAGGCCGTTCATGAGAGGATCTACGGTGATGCTCAGAAATTCATCGATATGCTCAGGCATATTCTTTGTAATGCCATTGAATGTTCAAATGACGGCGGCGTGATCAATGTGACCATCATTGAGACCCAGGTATTAAAGGGTAAGGCATATTTCGATATCTTTGTGGAGGATCACGGAACGACGCTGGAGGAGGCTGTGATAGAAAGCATCTTCTCAGATGATGTCATCGAAAGCGGCGCTGCTTTGGGACTTTCCACCACGCGCATAATCGCTGAGATGATGTCCGGAAAGCTTGTTGTTACAGGCAAGCCCGAAGGAGGAAATGCAGTTAAGCTGTACTTAAGCTTTGAATTTGAGGACTGAGCATGAGAGATACGACTCTTTGCTATATCATTAAGGACCAAAAGGTCCTGATGCTCTTCAGGAACAAAAAAGAAAACGACCTTAACGAAGGTAAATGGGTTGGACCGGGAGGCAAAACGGAACCCGGCGAAACTCCGGAAGAATGTATGAAGCGTGAAGTCTTCGAGGAAACGGGGCTTGTGGTCACGAAGTACCGGCTTCACGGTATCATAAAATTTATCTCCGATAAGTGGGAAGATGAGAATATGTATCTTTTTTCCGCAACGGAGTTTACAGGGACCCTCAGGGAGGAATGCCCCGAAGGGGAACTTGAATGGATACCCGTAGAAAGGGTTCCGGATCTTCCGATGTGGAGCGGCGACATCTATTTTTTGAAGCCTCTTCTTTCGGGAGAAGAAACTATCAATCTAACATTACGCTATAAGGGTGATACCTTGGCGGAAGTCATTAAGGGGGAATAATAATGCCAATCTTACTTTTTCTTGCAGCCGCTCCGGCTGTAGCACTCATGATCTATATCTATAAAAAGGACAGCGTGGAAAAAGAACCCGTTGGCCTTTTGGCAAAACTTGTTTTTTTCGGCGCTTTATCCGTAATCTTTGCGGTTATAGCGGAACTGATCTTAGGGTACATCGTAAATCAGATCTTTGTACCCGGTACAATGCTCCACGCCTTTATCGACAACTTCTTTGCAGTAGCACTCATCGAGGAATTGGGTAAATTCTATGCCCTCAAATGGGGCTCATGGAAGAACAAAGCCTTTAACTACCGCTTCGACGGAGTTGTTTACAGTGTATGTGCAAGCCTTGGATTCGCACTTGTGGAGAACATCATGTACGTAGCAGACGGCGGTTTCGGAACCGGCTTCTCAAGAGCTTTGACAGCTGTTCCCGCCCATGCGATCTTCGGTGTATTCATGGGTCTGTTCTACGGAAGGGCCAAGCATTTTGCAAACTTCGGCGATCCCGCAAATTCAAAGAAGAACTTAAGGCTTGCATTGTGGGTTCCCGCTCTCATACACGGTACATATGATTTCTGCCTGTCTGCAAACAATGACTTCTTGCTCCTTTTCTTCTTCGTACTTCTCGTTGGAATGTACATTGTTGCGTTTAGGGCTGTCAAAAAGGCTGCACAGACCGACATTCCCATCGTAAGCTTCTGGTACAATGCCAATACCAATAACGACGGCTGGGGCGAAAGTGAAAGCGCTAACAATGGCGGCGCGGGAGAGGAATAGGTAATTATTCCCAAAAACCGTTGACGTTTTTCTACATATTCATCAATTTACACCACATATACTCCCTTGATATTATGAGTTTGATACAGAGTCGTTAATTATTCGCTAATTCAACGACTCAAAATTTTACTTTTCCGTGTAAGCGCTTACACGGACGAGCCGAAAATGAGGGGTCATCCCCCATCGGACTCATATCTCCGGATATTCCGGAAGGGAGGTTTTTTATGTCAGGATTTTTACATGGCGGTTTCAGAAAAACATTGAGTTTACTGCTTTGCACGGCAATGGTAGTTACCGGAGCAGGAGTGGATTCATTGGCTGCATATGCAGAAGAAACCGTGGACGAAACCATGGAAGTGGTTTCAGAAGCAAATGATATTGAAGAATACGGAAGCGAGGATAACCTGACGGCAACGGATTACAGTCAGGGCTTTTCGCTTTGGTTCAATACCGATGGTGCTACAGGCATCGCTGCAGGTCAGCAGGGTGATCATCCCGTATATGCCGGCGAGGAAATGGCTGCAAAGACCAACAGCATCACCGTAGATGGCACGGTTTATTATTCCGTTCAGGGAAACAATAATCCCAAAACCGACGGAAGCAATCCTAACGGTGCGATCCCCAACAGCGGTTCCTACTTAAAGGTCGTTGCACCTGCGGACGGAACGCTTACAGTTTACGGATTTGAAGCTCCAAAGACTTTCTACATCACAAAGGGCAGCACGGCATACGCTCAGTATGACACTGCTTTCGGAACTGCGACCCATTCGTATACCATCGAGGTTGTATCCGGTGAAGAATGGTATTTCTATGCACAGGGTTCCAAGGCTCAGTTCATCGGCGTTGTCTTTGAAAAGCCCAAGGCCGATGTGGTAGTTCCCATCACCTGGAACGGTGCAGATCTTGGCGATGCAACGGTCACATTTACAAATGTGAGCACGAAGTCAGCCGTAACGGTAGGCGCATCAGATACTTCCGTAACTCTCAAAGAAGGTTACAAGTATTCTTTATCAATAGACAGTGCAAACCTCATGATCGAAAACACTGAGCTTGACCTTACGGCTTCAGGAGTTACCGGCGTGACCATCAGCATTTTAACCGTATCTCCCCACAGAGTTTACGGCAGCTTCAAAGGTCTTCCGGAAGGCGCTTCGGTTTCGGAGCTTATCTTTACCGACGAAGCCGGGGTGGCCAATACTGCAACAATAAACGGAACCGAATATGAGGCTTCACTTAAGAACGGATCATATACTGCTTCTGCAACGATTACAGGTGCGGAAGGATATACCGTTTACGATCATGTTTTTGTTGAAGGCGAGAACAGTGAAGAGATCGGCAATGAAGTATGGTTCTATGCTCCCGTAAAGACCTATTCATCAGAGTACAAAGAAACTCTTAAGGTCGGAACTGCCGACGGCGCGGATTATGCAACAATTTCCGAAGCAATGCTCGCGATCAAGGCAATGACTCGTACTCAGGATCAGTACGTGACCGTTGTTCTTACGGACGAGGAGTATGTTGAGCAGGTTATTGTTGATTCTGCAAATGTTAAGCTTACAGCGGCAGAGGGAGTGACTCCCACCATCCGTTGGTATTACGGAATCGGCTACAAGTACTACAGCATTGATTCTACGGGATATTACAATTTAAAGAATGCAAACGATAAATTTGAAATGAATTATGCCCAGAGATGGGGTTCTGTCGTACGAGTCAAAGGCGCAGGCTTCATCGCGGAAGGCATTGATTTTGTAAATACATTTAATCTCTATGTATGTGAAGAAGAACTTGGAGATTCAAAGGTGGGCAGCTCCTCCGAATACGGTCAGTCCATCAGCGGATCTTTACAGGAAAGAACTTCGACAACACTTGATGTTGCAAACGGAACGAATGTGGAGCGTGCCGCTGCGGTAGCTCTTGACGCTGCAAATGCGGAATTTTACGGATGTTCCTTTACAAGCAGCCAGGATACCCTTTACACAGGTTCCGCAAATGCTTATTTCAATAACTGTGTTATTACCGGCCAGACCGATTACATTTTCGGTAACGAAGGATGCAAGGCCATATTTGACAATTGTGAGCTTAAGTGGCTCGGCTATACCGCAGGTTCAAAGGCCGGATACATTACCGCTACCAGAGGCTCATACCTCTTCAGAGGCTGTAAAGTTACCATGAACACCAAGGAAGGCTATACCGTAACTCCCGGTTACTTTGGCCGTCCCTGGAGCAACAAAGCGGAAGTCGCATTTGTTGGAACCGCTGTTGCTGAAGGCGCTGTTACCGAAGACGGCTGGACAGCTATGAACAAAGTAAATCCTTCGGATGTCGTGTTCAGAGAGTACGGAAACTGCACCGGAACAGAGCTTTCTTCAGATTCCTCAAAGTTCTTTAAAACCACCTTTGCACAGGCAGAAGGCAATGAGTTTGCACTTACAAAGGCGGAAGGCGAAAAGCTTGCTGATCCCGCAAATGACGGTGATTATCTCGGAAACTGGACACCGGTTCATCACAGTACGGAAGTACTTGATCTTTCTGCGGTTTCAGAATGGAACTCCGCAACGGAAGCGGAAGTGCCCGGATCCGGTGAAGGCGTTATCGGAGTGGATATTCCCGGAACAATAAAGAACACATATGTGTTTGAAGCAAAGGACATGACCACCTTTGCAGCAAGCAATGATAATAAAGGAAAGACTGCAAGTGCGGGAACCAACGGCTACTTTACACTTCAGTATTCCGAAAAAACAAAGATCGATACCAGTTCAAAGACATGGGAAGACGGATATACCTCCGGAGTCAGATTAAACTTCGGAAAAGTTGCAACGACAGATGATAACTCCATCAAGTTCACCACCACATATGATGATGTGATAGTAAAGGTATGGTGGGCACAGGGCGGAGATGACAACCGTCAGATCACCATCCTTAATTCCGCAGGAACGGCAGTTGCGACCACTACAGGAACATATACAAAGAATTCCCCTTATTACAGCGAACTTACTCTTGATAAGGCAGGAACCTATTTCCTTGGAAACGCGGTCAACAACAACTACATTTTCAAGGTTGAAGTTACCGAATCCATCACCTATGTTCTTGAAAACAAGACCTTTACCCTTGATGCGACCAACGACCTTACTGCACTTGCGGCAGCATCATCAAACGCAGGAACCGTTATCAAGGCAGGAACCGACAATTATTTCTCACTTCTTTTAAGTGCGAAATCAAAGATCGATCCATCATCCAAATCATTCTCCGACGGATATGCCGCAACACAGAGGTTCAATCCCGGCGGAAAGGCTGAGACCACACAGAACTCCGTAAAGGTAACAACAACCTCCAAGAATGCTGCAGTTAAGGTCTGGTGGGCTGAAGGCGGAGACGATAACCGTCAGATCATCATCCTTGACAGCAAGGGAAAAGCAGTTGCGACCACCACCGGAACATGCACAAAGAATTCACCCTATGTAAGCGAACTTACCATTCCCGAAGCGGGAACCTATTACATAGGCGGCGATATAAATAATAACTACATCTTTAAGATCGTTGTAACGGAGAAGATCCTTACCACAGGCAAGGAAGAAGCTCCCGAAAGAAAGTCCTGGTCAGAGGTGTCTGCACCGGTGATCACGGCGGTTTCCCAGACAGAGGGAACAAACAACATTGTTGTTTCTGTATCCGGCGTCATCGGATTTGACGGTGCCGATATGGTAACTGTAACAATGAACGACGTAAGCGGAAACGAAGTGGCAAGCGCAAGATCCTCAAAAGAAGGAGAAAGCGTTGACCTTACACTTACAGGCAAGGCTACAGGCCTCTACACCTTTAAGGCCGAAGCTTCAAGAGAAGAAGAAACCGACACAAAGGCAAGTGCAGCTACGGATGCGAAGTATTTTGTTCTTGCACTCGCAGCACCTGCAGTCGGAAGCGTGACCAATAAGGGAGAAGGCGTTGTAACGGTTACATGGGACAGCGTACAGGAAGCAACGGGTTACATCATCACAGTAAACGGAACCGAGCAGGGAACGGTTTACGATAAGGATACCCTGAGCGCAGATATCAGTGAGAATCTTGAGATAGGTACTAAATATACATTTGGTGTTAAAGCCGTGAGAGAAAGAACTAACCCCGTAACAAATGAGAAGGTTACAGATAAATCCTCTATCGGAATGACGGTTAAGGCAACCGTTGTTGAAAACGCACAGAGACCCTGGGGCTTTACTGTTTACGGAACAAGCACCAACACTGCAAACAACGGATACACGGGCTCTGTTTACGAAGATGACAAGTCCGTGACCGTGTACAGTGAAAACGGAAAGGGAAAGATCGTTCCCAACTCCACCGACGGTCTTGCTTATTACTACACCAAGATCGATCCGGAAAAAGAAAACTTCACCCTTGAGGCCAGGGTCACCGTTGATAAGTGGACCTTCTCAAACGGTCAGGAAGGCTTCGGTTTAATGGTAGCCGATACCATCGGAAAGAACGGCTCCACCGATACCGTCTGGAACAACAGCTACATGGCAATGGCTTCCAAGGTTGAGTACTACTACGATGTATACACACAGAGTGTCAAGGACGTAGCCGACGGAAACGAAAAGATCACCATGAAGCTGGGACTCGGCGTTCTGGCAAGGGACGGTGTGACAGCCAAGGATGCTTCCGATTTTGCAAAGGAAGGAACCTTCTACAAGGCTGACGGTTCAAAGTCCGGAACTCCCGAGAACTTTAAGACCCAGACAACACCCCTTGAAACAAGCTGCGGACATCTTGGTTCGGGAAGCTATAACATCATTGGTGCCTACACCAACGATCCCGGAGGATCGCAGGATAATACCCTTACGACCTTCATCTTCAGCATAAGAAGAAACAATGACGGATATCTTATTCAGTACAAAGATGCTTCGGGCAATGTCCTTTCCGAAAAGCTTATTTACGATCAGGAAAGAACGGCACTTACACAGATCGATCCTTCGAACATCTATGTCGGTTTCTTCGCTTCAAGAAATGCAAGGATCACGGTTTCTGACATCAGTCTGACAACCATTGCTCCGGAAGATGACGATCCCATGACCGTAAGGCCCATAGAGTATGTGACTCCTTCATATACCGTTGAGTCGGCTTCAAATGCCAATACGGAAAATTATGACCTTGTTTATTACGGAAACGCAGATGTCAAAGTCAGTATCGTTGACGATCACGACAATCTCATCTGTTCAAACGCTTCTGTAAAGGCCTTTACAAAGGGACATTTCAAGACAGTGATCCCGGTTGGAAAAACAACCTTCACCGTAACGGTGACACCGGATCCCGATTATGTGCCCGGAGATCATCAGCTTCTTTCTTCTTATGAGGCAAAGACGCTTACACATACCGTAACAAGAAGCGGATTTGCCGGAACAAACCTTTACGTTTCACCCGCAGGAAGCTCAAAGGGTTACGGAACAAAGGATAATCCTCTTGATATCTATACGGCCGTTAAATACGCAGAGCCCGGTCAGAAGATCCTTCTTACCGAGGGTACATACAATCTTTCAAAGACCGTTAAGATCGAAAGAGGAATAAACGGAACGGAAGGCAATTACATCTACCTCATGGCAGATCCCGAAGCTGCAACAAGGCCTGTACTTGACTTTAACGGAAAATGCGCAGGCATGATCCTTGCAGGTGATCACTGGTACTTCAAGGGCTTTGACGTTACACGCAGTTCAAACGGACAGAAGGGTATACAGCTTTCGGGAAGCTGCAACGTTCTCGAAGATCTTAAGACCTACAGAAACGGTAACACCGGTATTCAGATCTCACGTTACAAGAGTTCCGACCTCTTTGAGGACTGGCCTTCGGATAACCTTGTTCTTAACTGTACCTCATTCCTTAACGCTGACGCGGGATACGAGGATGCGGACGGTTTCGCAGCAAAGCTTACTGTAGGTAACGGAAACGTATTTGACGGATGTATTTCCGCATTCAACGCAGATGACGGATGGGACCTTTACGCAAAGGTTGAGACCGGAAGCATAGGCGCAGTAACAATAAAGAATTCAGCTGCATTCATGAACGGTTATGTTCTTGATGCACAGGGTAATAAAGTAAATGCCGGAAACGGTAACGGCTTTAAGATGGGCGGTGAGAGCCTTTCGGGCAAGCATACTCTTATCAACAGTATCGCATTTGCCAACAAGGCCAAGGGTATCGATTCAAACTCCTGTCCCGATATCATCGCCATAAGCTCAACAAGCTTTAACAACGAATCCTACAACGTTGCTTTCTATACCAACAATGCAGTGAACACCGCATTTGTTGCAAACAAGGTCCTTTCCTACAAGGATTCAAAGGGCAACACCATAGGAGAGCAGATCAAGGAAAAGGGAACACAGACAAAGAGCGATATCTGCAATGAATCAAGCTTCCTGTTTGATGGTACAAAGTCGGTTAACAGCGCTGCTGTACCGGTTTCAGATTCCTGGTTTGTAAGCCTTGACACAGACAGTGTCATCGAAGCATTTAAGAACTATATCAACACCGGAGTTTACGAGACCGCAGGCGGTGCGGGAATAACAAGAAACGCAGACGGATCCCTTAACTTCAACGGATATCTGCAGCTTACGGAAAGCGGCAAGGCATTCGGTGCCGGCGCAGCTCTTGGCACAAGCGAGGGAACCGCTTCGGAAGTTTCCTTATACGAAGTAAATGTAAGCACCGTTCTTTCCGAAAAAGTACTGGCAGCAGTATCGGAAGAAAACGCAACTCTTGCTTCCGTAAGGTCAGACCTTCAGGCAGAACTCTGGAAATCCGAAGAGTTTAAGTCCATCAGCATCGATGCGGGCCTTGATAACATAGCTTTCTATGAAGTTAACGTCAGGGTGCTTAACAACGGTGTATGGGAAGATGCAACTGCCGAGAATTTCAAAGGCAGAGCTGTTGATGCAATCCTTCCTTTACCTGCAGGAACCGATTCGACCAATTTCGGATTTGCATATCGCATGCTTCCTTTCTATGCAACACAGGCGGGAACGCAGACAAACGGTATTCCTTCCGTAAACGGCGCGGGACTTTCCGTAAAGGTAAGCTCAAATGCCATCGTTGCGGTAGCATTCCAGGATATGCGTGCGGCAGAAGAAGATGAAAGCGACTGGGGCGATGTGATCGCGGAAGACAGAGCACTCTTTGAAAGCCCCGCAGATATCGTATCCGGAAAGCTTTGGCTTGCAGGTATCAAAGATGTGGATTACACCGGAGAGGCTGTTAAATTCAATATCCGTGTTTATAACGGAAAGCATCTTCTTGTTGCGGGAACGGATTATACCGTAAGCTATAAGAACAACAAAAATGCATATACACTTACCGCAGGCGAAGAAGGATTTTCTTCTTCCAAGGCTCCTTCAATAATCATAAAGGCTAAGGGAAATTACGAAGGAAGCGTTACTAAGTACTTTAAGATCAATCCCATAAACATTGGGGCAAACAGTACCTATGCTTCACAGTTCAGGGCTGAGAATGTGATCCTTTCCGAGACTTCTTCGGTACAGAAGGCGAAGGTTGTTCTTGCAAGAAACGGCAAGGCCCTTACCTTAAACAGGGACTACGTATTAAGCTATGAAGACAGTGCGGAAGGCGCATACAAGGCAGCAGGAACCTATAACATAACGATAAAGGGTATCGGAAATTACACGGGAACTCTTACCGCAACCGAAACCATCGTTAAGGCAACGCTGATCTCAAAGGCAAAGATCTCTTCCATCGCGAAGCAGAAATACACCGGAAATGCAGTTGCACCTGCGTTTACGGTCAAGTATAACAACAAAACCCTTAAGGGCGTTTATGACAGCGGAGAACCCGTTACCGAGGATATCTCATACGTTTACAGTTTCACAAACAACACAGAGATCGGTACCGCAACACTTACCGTGACCGGTGTAAACGGATTTGCCGGAACCGTAACAAAGACCTTCAAGATCTACGGAACGGCACTTGCAGCAAAGAATTTAAAGAACTTTAAGTCATCACTTGCTTATACAGGAAAGCCCGTTGTTCAGCCCGAGGCAAACTTTAAGTATGGAAACAACGTACTTGTCGGAGTATCCGCTGATGAATTTGAGGCAATGGATGAAGCGGCTGCGAAGAACGTTTCTTACACATACTCCTATGACAACAATGTTGAGATAGGAATCGCCACAGTTATCTACACAGGCGTGAATGCATATTCGGGAACCGTTAAGAAGACCTTTAAGATCACCGGAACCTCCATAAAGAGAGCGGCAGTTACGGGATTTGAAAGTAAAGTCCTTTATAACGGAAAGCGCATTACCTTCGATTCTATCAAGGTGGTAAATGCGGGAACCGAACTGGCGGAAGGCCGCGATTATACCGTAAGCTACAAGAATAATGTAAAGGCCGGAAAGGCAACTTTAACGGTAACCGGTATCGGAGCATACACGGGAAGCGTAAGCAAGAACTTCAGCATTACCAAATACGACCTGAACACCGACGAACTTTCAAGAGTGAACGTTACGGTTGGCAATGCTTCTTATTCCGCAAAGGGAGCACATCCCGAAGTGAAGGTTGAGTACACTGTTGACGGTGTAGCCACAACTCTTAAAGAAGGCGTTGATTACAAGTTAAGCTTTATCAACAACAGGAAATTTGCAGCGGATCTTTCAACAGTTACCGCAAAGCCTACGGCAGTTATTACCGGTCTTAGAAACTTCAACGGAACGAGAAAGAAGGACAACTTCACAATAGGCAAGTTTGATATCGCTCAGTCCCTCGCATCCGCAACAGACGTGGTATTCGAATATGAAATCGCCAATTTCCTGACCACGGATTTCACTGTTGTTGAAAATGCTTTTGCCGGTTACGACAAGAAGGGTGAACCGGTATATACGACAGCAAAGCTGATTCCCGGAACGGACTATATCATCACGAATTTAAAGAACGTGAATACGGGCAGAAATCTCAAAGTGACCGATATTGTCAGTGCAGGAACCACCATTGAAGCTTACATTGTGGGAAGAGGTAACTATACCGGAACAACGGCGGTTACATACCGCATGACGGCATTCTCCGTAAATAAGGCGAAGATAAGCTTAAAGACGGCTCTTTCCTTCACGGGAGATGAGCAGAGCATTACGAAGGATATGCTTAATGTGAAAGTCGGAGATTTTGTTCTTTCCGAAGATTCATATGAAGTAGAGAGCGTTATCTTCGATGCTTCAATGAAAAAAGTGACAGTAACTATCGTCGGAGCAGGAAGGTACGGCGGCAGAGCAAGTGTTAAGATTTCTCTTAAAAAGAAACTCTTTGATTTTTAAGTATCATATGCGCTTCGGATCTCAGGATCCGGGGCGTATTTTTCTTTACACGGAGAGGGGTTTAAGGGTAAAATATCCTTAAAACATAAAGGGGGGTTACTAAATGAAAAATCTTAAGAAACTGACGATCCTTCACTCCAACGATCTTCACGGAGATTTCCTTGCAGAGAAGGTTGACGAGAATCTCATAGGCGGCGTATCCCGTCTTTCCGGTTACGTTAATAAGGTCCGCAATGAAGAAGAAAACGTTATCTATACCATTTCCGGAGACATGTTCAGAGGTTCGCTCATAGACAGTGAATTCCAGGGCATCTCCACCATCGAGATCATGAACCTTCTGGCTCCCGATGTTGTAACCCTTGGTAACCACGAAGTTGACTATGGTCTCGCACATCTTCTTTTTATTGAAAAGTGTGCGACTTTCCCCATCATCAACGCCAATATGTACCTTAAGTTAAACGGCGTACGCTTATTTAATTCCCATTACATCAAAGAGATCGACGGAATGCGCGTTCTTTTTATAGGAATCCTTACTCAGGAAGTATTGGCGAGCACAAAGAACGAAGGCCTCATCGGAACCATGGTCGACGTTGAAGATGCGGCCAATGAAGTGGGAAAGATCTGTGATGCTTATCGCACAACGGATATTGATTTTACCGTTCTTCTTACACATATCGGT
>JAEEGL016210828.1_pt1 | contig 12452 bp, 9 predicted proteins | sample 9134231 | NCBI WGS metagenome assembly JAEEGL01 (sample SAMN16246548, study PRJNA631951) | gut metagenome | biome: gut microbiome; feature: rumen; material: fiber-attached | host: Bos | place: Iran: Karaj | collected 2018-10 | reverse complement strand
TGGCATCCTTGTCGATCATCATGGCGCCAAGATCAGACTTCTCGGCATCAAGACTCTGGGGAAGAACCCGGGATTGCCATTCTTCAGCCATTCTCCTGTACCTTTACCTTCATTTTGGCTACGACTTCGGGATGAAGCTTAACGCTGATCTCAAAGGTGCCAAAGCTCTTGATGGGATCACTTATCACGATCTTCTTTTTGTCTATCTCTACTCCGAACTGTTTCTTGGCTTCTTCTGCTATTTCTTTGGATGAAACGGAACCGAATACCTTACCGCCCTCGCCTGCCTTCATGGGGATCACGACCGTGAGCCCTGCAAGCTTGCCTGCAAATTCCTGGGCATTTTCAAGGTTTTCTTTTGCTATTCTTGCTTCATTTGCCTTCTGAAGCTTAAGATTGTTGAGGTTTTGATTGGTAGCCTCAAGTCCTAACTTTTTGGGTAAAATAAAGTTCCTTGCATACCCGTCGTTTACTTCCACTATCTGGCCCTTCTTGCCAAGGGTCTTAACATCCTCCAAAAGAATGACTTTCATGTTATAATTCTCCTCCCTCTATCATGGCATCCAGTGTCTCTCTTAACTTGATCATGGCATCGGAAACGCTGATACCCTCAAGCTGACATCCTGCCACGCTCATATGTCCGCCGCCGCCCATCTTTTCCATGATGACCTGAACATTGACCTCGTCGATGGAACGTGCGCTGATATAGATCTGATTTTGATAGTCCGTAAATACAAAGCTTGCCTTGACTCCCTTAATGTTAAGAAGTTCGTTGGCAGCCTGCGCTCCCACAACCGTAGGACTTGAGCAGTTTTCTGCTTCGCAAATGGAAATTGCATAGTAATCTCTGTAAATCTCGGCTTCGCTGACTGCATCCGCCCTCGCGCGGTAATCGTTGGCATCTTCTCTGAAGAGCTTGCGGACTCTCGTAACATCCGCACCGTTACGCCTTAAGAACGCTGCCGCTTCAAAGGTGCGTACACCGGTCTTTTGAGTAAAATTGTTGGTATCGACTATGATACCCGAGTACATGCAGTCCGCCTCGTCGTTTTTGATTCTGACTGAATCCGTTGTGTACTGAAGGATCTCTGAAACCATTTCACAGGTAGAAGAAGCATAGGGCTCAATATAGGCAAGGGTCGCATTCTCCACCTGCTCTGCGCCTTGTCTATGGTGATCAAGGACTACGATAGATTTACATTTGCCTATAAGTTCGGGACACTCTGTAATACCCGGCTTATTGACGTCCACGATAACCAGCACCGCGTTGTTGCCAATCTGCTCAAGAGCCTGAGAACTGCTTACGATCATGTCATTGTCGTAATCGGGATTATTGACAAACATGTCAACCAATGGCTTCATGGATGCCGTCACATCATCTAGCACGATATGTGCCTTCTTTTCCAAGGTAGCAGCTATCCTGTATACACCGACAGAAGCGCCGAAGCTGTCTACATCTCCGAGTCTGTGGCCCATGATGAAGACCTCATCCTTGCCGGTGATTATTTCCATAAGGGCGTGAGCCTTGACTCTTGCCTTAACACGGGTATTCTTTTCTACCTGATGGCTCTTGCCGCCGTAATAACTAAGCTGATCGGGCGTCTTGACCACGGCTTGATCTCCGCCACGTCCCAACGCCATATCTATTGCAGCCCTGGCAAACTCGTAGTTCTGGCCGTAAGAAAGGCCATCCAGACCTACGCCGATACTCAAGGTGACAGCCATGTCGTTACCGATGTTAACGGTCTTTACTTCTTCTAACAGATCGAATTTGTTGTCGCAAACTGTCTTAACGCTTTTTTTACGAAGTACAAATACGTACTTGTCCTTCTCGATCTTGGTGGTGATACCGTCTAAAGCTGCGAAATACTTGTTGATCTTACGTTCTATCAATGCGGTAAGAAGGGATCTTCTGACTTCTTCTACACTCTCAAGAGCTTCGTCGTAGTTGTCGATATAAACAAGGCCTACCGCGAGACTCTGGTCATCGATCTCACGAAGGGCAAGTTTGAGCGCCGTATTATCAAATAGGTAAAGAGCAATGAGATATCCGTCATAATCCTGAGGAGTCTCGATCATCCCGTTGGTCTCCGTCATCTCCTTGAGAGAGATTTTATGAAGCTTGGCAAGATAATCAAACCCGTTATAGTTGATCTCGAGCTCGGTCTCAGCTCCCTCTCCGTCGTGACCGGGAAGCTTATCCTTAGTCAAAGAAGGAATGAAAGCAGTGATGGACTTTTCTATATCATGCTGGTTTTCGCTGTTGATGGCACGCTCAAAGGCGTTGTTGGTCCAGATGATATGACCGTCCTGATCCAAAATAGCGTGGGGAAGGTCAAGGACCTTGAGCAGCTGCTTCTGAACCTGACCGTACTGAGTGGCAAAGCTCACAAGGTCATAGAGCACATATCTGGAGCTCAGGATGTAAAACATCACCACAGCAAAAAGAAACAGCACCAGAAATGCTGTAAGCACCGCTCCCGCACGTACCGACTGGGTGTACACATAGATGTTGATAAAAGCAAGCAGCACCCCAAGTAACATGCAGATATAAAATAATTGTTTGAATCTACCCTTTAATCTGATCCTTTTATCCATGGGTATAGTATAATCATTTTTCGCGCTTTTTTCAATGGAAAAGGAAAAAGAGACGGCATTGCTGCCGCCCCTCTTCCCTGAATTGACCCCTCTATCCTTTGTAAGCTTTCTTAATCCGCTTCCCTTGTCATATCAAAACGCTGAGTCCAGGTGTAATCCGGTGTTTTTTCTTTAAAATTCTCAAAGTTTATCCCATGTCCGCTAAAATCGTCAACCTTGAACACATACTCAGAAACTACGGTTTCTTCCGCTCCAAAAGAAAACTCTCTGAATATGACATAATGATCCTTGCCGTCGCCGCTTCTTTGATATTCGGACGCGTACTGACAGGAAACGGCGCTCATCCCATGGAATCTCACAAGCCCTTCGTTGTGAAACTGCCTGAGGAAATCATCCGGATAGTTACCCCATATAAACAGCCTGAGATAATCATCCTCCGATACGTTTCCACCGAATTTAACGTCCTGAACATCCATACTCCTGAAACTGTGGGCCGTGCTTCCGATGGGCCTCCAGAATGTTGCCGCATCGGCATCTATCGTGAATATCTCATCGGTAAGAGGCTTACTCATAAAGCAGTAGGTGTGTCCCCACTCTTCACCATATGACATGGAGTAAAGGTACTGACAATCCTTGTACCACTTGCTTGAGACCCGCTCAACCACACTCAGCTTATTTGAATTCTCGTAAAGCTCCGGATCTCCTTCTTCATACAGGACATTTCCGCTAAGTTTCAAACGGGGATTGTAGTTTTTTTCGTTGTCGTAACGCGCCTTTGCATGTTCTTCTTTGTCATAAACTTCTTTAATACTTTCTTTTACAAGCATTCCGTTTTCGTCAAAAGAAGAAACCGTATATCTTACATAGTAATCGTAGTCCGTTCCGTTCCATATACCGATCTTATCCTGATAAAAGACAGTATAATCATCGGTAACAGGCTTGATCGATTCATCTGTTAAGTCAAGCGCTGCAATGAAGCCGTCAATATCCTTATCCTCGTATCCTTCGGGCTTTTCGTGCCAGGGCGAAAACTTCTTCAGAGTTTTCCGCACCGATACCCACTCCCCGCCTTCCTGCGGATAACCGCTGAATGAAAACTCAAGCTGTGAAGGCGTATCCGGCTCACACTTAAGCTTTATCTCACAGCTGTTGTTATGAGAATCGTTAATGGGCTTAGCCTCTGCAGTAACATAGGTCCCGTATACATACTCGGCCTTATCGTAGTTTTCTTCTTCACAGTCAAGTTCCATTTTCAGTTCGGCCAGATCTACCTCCAACCGGATGGAGCCGTTATCAGAAACCTCGCATTTGATAGAGCCATACTTACCCTCGTAGTCATAATCCACGATATAGGCGCCTGCCCAGTCCGCTTGAGCAGGGGTAACATCTACACCTTGCGGGTTTTCGGAGCTTCCGGGATTGGATGACTCCTCTGAAGGTGTGTTTCCATTTCCTTCACTGTCTTCAAAAGCTTTGGTGTTTTCTTCGTTACCGCTATTACCTGTAACGGCCGATACCGCATTCATGAAATCCGAATTAACAGTTGAATTTTCGGTGCCGGCATTTATTTGACCGTTATCATTTACGCTGTTCCCGCCTGCATTTGCTCCGCATCCGGTAAAAAGAAGGGTGGCAGAAAAAATGACCGGTAACAAAACCTTACTTCTTCTCATCATACGCTTTTTCTCCGCTTTAGGTTAATCCGCTCTTGCCATATCATAGGTTTGTTTGATCACAAGTGTGGGAGTCATGGTCTTAAAATTATCAAAGTTTACTTCAGTACTGTACATATCGTCGAGTCTGAACCTGTACTGGGTAACATCGGCGATCTTTTCATCGCAAAGTATCTCAGTAAAGTTAAGATAATAAACCTGTCCGCCGTTTTCCCAATCGCTTGATAAGGAAGCGCCGGTTATGGTCTTTCCCGTTATATGGATCTCACTTGGAGAAGCAATATATGTGCCGTCAATACTCGGTCCATAGAAGCCTATATATGTGTAATCTCCAACACTGAGGTTCATGACCGCGTCTTTGGTCTCAAAACTTCTATGATCTCCGTCAGCTATCCCATCCCAGTAAAGCTGATCTTCCAAGGCGATCTTAAACTCGTTCTCGGTATAGGGCTTGCTGACATAGGTTATACTGCCGTAAGTCCCGTCATCCCGCTTCCAGCCGTATAAATAATGACAGTTTACGTACCAGTCGCTTCCGCTGTAAGACATCTGGGCAGTCTTCGACCCTGTAGTTCTATAGCCCGCTTCTTCTTTGGCAGCTATATATACTATATTGTCGGACCGGTCTGTCTTGTAGTACTCATTATTGTAATTGCTGTTTCTTTTAGCCACAAAAGTCTCTGCATCGGATGCGCTCTTGAACACATACTTGGTTACTCCGTAATCAAGCAGGAATCCGTTCTTATCAAAGCTTGTCAGGTTGTAATAATCGCACTCAAGATCTTCGGCAGTTGTGTTAATGGAACAGTTAATGATATAGTCATCGCTTGCAGGCTTAAAGTACTTATCATCGTCAGGATCTTTGCGGGCGATATAGCCGTTATAGTCCTCGTCCTTATAGTCTGCAGGTGCCGTATGAGCCTCTTTAAACCTTGTGAATGTGCAGCTCTTATAGCTGTTAGCGTTTTCCGACCAGTCATCATATGTCCATGAGATACTGTCTTCGAAACTGTCACCCCAATAGTTGATAGTATACTGGAATGAAACTCTCTCGTTTCCGCCGGGGCCGTTTAATAGAACACAGTGCCTGTAATCCCAGCTCTCATCGCCGCCTTCCCAGCCTTCAGGCATGATCTCATAGCCGATATAAGTCTTTTCCGTTCCGTCTATCCTGCTGTTGAAAACAAGCCCGCCATGCTCTGTAACATCAATCCTAAGTAACCCTGTCACATCTCCGTATTTATCGGACTTAAAAGTGCCGGCCCAGTTGTGGTCAGGTTTCCCCACATTCAGGATCTCTGCTGCGATATCCGCGAACTCTTCCAAAGATACTTCTTTTACAAGCTGACTTGCGTCTGCCTTCAGGATCTCTTCATTGTTTGCCGTACTTTCATGATAGATCTCAAATGTCAGTTCACCGTTTAATCTGAATTCGTCCCAAAGCCCGTCCTTGCTTATAAATCCAAAATAAGAATCTTCGGTAACAACGGAAGAGTTATACTCACTTGAAACATTCTGACTGTCACTGCTGTCATTAAGGCGATACCAGCCATACATATTAAATGACTGAAGCTGGATCTGAGTATTATAATCCTCTGTCCGGATAGTCATACGATCCATGCTCTCTTCCCATTCGCCCTTTGGCATGACAGCCTTGCACTCATCACTTTTTACTGCCACGGCGAGAGTATCGTTTCCGACCTTATAGATCGTAAGACTGTTGCCGGATCCCGTTAAGGCTTCTTTGACATCATTCACAGCTGAAGTAACAGCCTCAGTGAGCCCTCCGTTTCCGCTGTCACTGCTGCCGCCGCCTCCATCTACTGTACCGGTGCCGTTTCCGCCGCCGTTTCCGCCGTCACTGCTACCGCCTCCTCCACAGGCCGCAAGAAAGATCAAAGCAAAGCATAACATTAAAGCTGCGATCGCAGTTATTTTACCTATAAGTCCCCGTTTCATATCTTAGTTCCTTTCTTTAGTGGTAGTCATAAATAAAAAAGTGCCATGAGTGATCTCCATAAACGATGGGGTCAAGATATGCGGTATTGTCACTCTCTCCGCCTCGCTTCCAGGCAGCGCCGTTATCAATGTAATCCAGATTACCGATAAACTCCATTTCCCTGTCTCTTGGAATATTCCGGCCATTTCCGCCGGGGCCTCTGTCGTCAAACCCAGCCTGAACTTCCCTGACTACCGAGCCATCCGGCATTGTCATCGGCTCATCAAACACAAAGACATCCGGGCAGAATCCTACTCCGCCGTCAAGGCTCATATAATGATCGTATTCTTCTTTGAAATATTCCTCAAAACGCACCAGGGTTCCTCTGACGATCTCAAACTTTATGTTCTCTCCGTTCTCATCGTACTGGTCAGGAAAAAGAATCCCGTTCTTTTCCCTGTATTCGTCAAATCGCTTATCGCCGTCTTTTCTTTCGTCCCTGTATGCCTTGATCTCCTCGGGCTCTTCCTTTATTTCCGGGGCCTCCCCCTCAAACTCCCTTGTTTCACCGGCCGGGACGGTCTCCTTCTTTTCCTTGCCATCTTCGAAGGTTACAGTCTCGATGCTTCCCTGATCTACCTTTAAGACTGTTGTATACTCGCCGTGACCCTTGTTGACGACTGTAGTGGTAAAGACCGTTCCCCTTACAGACATGGAGGCGTTGGGTGTGGTGACGTTAAAGCTTTCATCCCCGCCAAGCTTATTGTCGATACCGCATACCAGAGTTCCTGCTTCCAGCTCAAGCCTGGTGCGGGTCGATCCTTCTTTGCCGAGAGCCACCATCTTAAAGCGGGTTTCTTCCGCTCCAAACACATGCTTATCCGAATCAAGAAGGAGGGTGATATCTGCTTCTTTTTGAACGTTAACAAATACACCTGAAATAAGATGCTCGCCCACAGCAGGCCGGAAGGTCTGATCAGCCAGATTTGCCTCAACAGCCCCGTGCAAAGCCTCTACTGCCACACTTCTTTCCGATACTATCGCTCCCGAAGAACTGCTGACGGCCTCACTGCCCTGCGCCCCGCATCCCGTAATTAAGCACAAAGAAAAGAGCAGACCCGCACAAAGAAACACTGCCTGTATCAGCTTAGCCTTCCTAAAGGTTAAAAGCAGTTTCTTCATGCCCGGTCCGCTCCTTGAGATAATATGGTCATTCTCAATTATGGCATTATTAAGTTGTAAAGAATATGTCGTATGTTAAGCAAAAGATGTCGTAGATTATCCTCTTTATTCTCTTTCCTGTCATGTAGCAGGCAATGACAGGACTACACGGGTACCCTCACCCGGCGTTGACTCTATACTTAAGCCGTATTCCGGGCCGCACACCATTTTAATGCGACGCTCGATGTTTTTAAGGGCCACGCCCTTAAGTTCGTTAGTTCCCGCCTCACCCTCGTTTTCCTCATGAATACTCCGGTTGAGAGCCTCCAGTTCCTCTTTGCTCATTCCTCTTCCGTTATCCGTTACTGACACGCAAAGCCTTCCGTCACTTACAGATGCGCTTACACTTACCTTTCCTTCTTCACCCGCAAGCCCGTGCACAATGGCGTTTTCAATAAGCGGTTGTATCAGCATCCTGGGGATATGAATATCCGAAAAAGAATCATCCGGCTCGATCTCAGCCTCAATCTTACCCGGGTATCGCGCCTGCATAATGCCCACATACTGTTCCAGCACATAGAATTCGTCAAGAAGAGATATATACTCATCTCCTGCATTCGCATATCTTAAGAGGGTTGATAGTTCGTCACAGATCCTTGCTGCAGCCTGCTTTTCATTCTTGTTAATAAGGGCCCTGACAACATTAAGGGTATTGACGGTGAAGTGAGCGCTTATCTGCTTTTTGAGCAGGGAGAACAGAGTTCTTTCCTTAAGGAGCAAAAACATATTACGCCTTAAATAATGCATAAAGAAGGCAACAACGCCGATCAGTATAACGATGGTAACAGGCAGTGCCACCCTGAAGTATCCGGAAAGCCATTCCGAAACGTTATTCTCACAGTATACGAGTAACCTGTAGCCTGAAAGTCCGATTTCTTTTTCTTTTATAAAAGTCGCCTTAGCTCTTGCATTTGTAACGTCATCAAAAGACAGATCCTGGTTGGAACAAAGAAGCTTATCTCCCGAGAAGAGCGCAACCCTCAAATAGTCAAGGTTATTGTAAACGCTTAGCATCTTTTCAAGTCTTACCTGCTCCATCAGAAGAAGAACATATCCCTTTTTTTGCCCATCCACATAGACAGACTCGTATGGACCAAGGTAACTGTTATTGTTGTAGGTAACTGTTATTGTGTGTCTGCCCGGATCCTCCATCAGATAAAATGCGCGGTTGATGGCTGTATTTGAAATGGTACCTTTCAATCTGTAAAAGAGACCGTCAGCGTTAAACACAATGATATTGTCGGCATCGATTGAATTGCCGGACAGCCTGACATTTGATTCGGAAACCGCTGCCCCTGCGTCGTAAAAAGAAAGAGGATCTGTGGCCACTGCAAGCTCTGTTATCCCATCAGTCTTTGATAATTCATATGCAGCCTCTTCAAGTAAAAGAAGCTTCTCCTCGACGTTTGACATTATGACTTCAGAGCTTGTCTCTGCCTGAATCTGCATATTCTTTTGGATAAGGCCAAGAGTAAGATAATAAAAGACAACCCAAAGAAACACCAGGCTTGCGCTTAGTGCTGCCATTATAAGCATCAGTTTTCTCAGGGGTTCTTTTTCTTTCACGGCTGCTCCGCAGTGTTTTTCTGTATTAATTCGGTAAAGAAGGCCTGTAGTTTTTCTTTGTCGGCTATAAGCCTGTCCTGATTGGGGATCAAAAGATCCGTATCATCCAGTGAAACAGGATTTGCATCGGGTACGTCAGTCCTTGCGCTCCATGTACCTTCAGTACTAAAGGGCTTTAACCCTTCTCCCTGTCCGTCCGCGCCGCCCATCAGCCATTCTACAAACAGTTTGGCAGAATTGATATTCTTTGAGTTCCTTCCAACCATCACGGAAAAGCTGGTCCTGCATCCGCAGAAGGGAGTGAGCCTGTACACCGGTTCCATGTTGTATCCAAGGCTTTTGAATCTGAGCTTGCTTGATACAAGTATCCCAAAATCTGCATTACCGTTACCAAGGGCTTCCATAACCTCATCGGATGAGTTTGTAAACACCGCATTCTCAGAGACCTTTCGCCAAAAAAGTCCGGCGGCACTTTTCTCCTCTGTGGGAAACGGCTCCCCAAAGCTCTTTTCGTAGGCTGCCTTTAACTCGGTTTCTTTGTCAAATGTCGAGCCGCAAAAAGCATAGGTAGAGAAACTCCTCAAAGGATTTGGCAAATAGATTCGTCCCTTATATTTACTGTCTATAAGCTCCCAGATATTGCCTATGGGGCACTCTGAAAACCTGGCTGAATTATAAAACAGCATTTCGGCTTCATTCACAAAAGAAACCGTTTCGCTGCTCATTCCGGCTTTCAAATGCTCTTTTATGTCAGAAGGCACGTAAGGGACCACTATCCCCGTATCTACAAGACGCGCCTTAAAATCTCCCGAATTATCGTTACAGATCACCACGTCACATTCAGAAAGGCCCTTTTTGTAGTTTTCTTCTACTGCCTCGATCAGATTGGGGCTTCGAAGATCCCTGACTTCCACATAGAGTCCGGGATACTTCTTTTCAAAACTGTCCTTGGTCTCTGCTACCCTTGTAGATACTGTATATACTATGAGGATATCCTCTTTAAGGGCCTTAGCATACAGATCCTCTTCGTTAAATTCCCTGCCAAGATCTGCATATGCCATCCATTCATCATTCTTTTGGCCGTTTCCACAACCGGCCAGCAGCAAAACTGCGACGATCAATGAGCCAATCCGTTTAAGTATTCTTCCCATGCCGCGTCACTCTCAATATCCTTTATTCCTGTGATAAATGCTTTGTAATAACTGTCTGTGTAAAAAGAAAGGGCTTCGTTTCTGATTCCTTGTTTAGTGCTCTTGGGAAGATAATCCCGATAACTCACATAAGCTCGCCCATCGATGTACTCTGCATCAGAGTTGACTCCGTTCCAGGTAACGCCCGCCAGGTATTTCTCCGGTACCTTCATGGGGCCGATTCCGTTTAAATGCTTGTTCTGGAAAGTGTTCCAGATATAGTTCTTTGTAACGATCGTTGATGCACTTCCGTAAACACTTACGTCCTGTCCTTCGGAAAAACTCCAGTCCACTCCTTCCTCGCCGTACCTGGCGATCAAAGAAGCTTCCTCTGTAAGCATCGTTTCAAGGAGGATCTTCGCGGCTTCTTTGTGCCTGCTCTTGCCGGTGATGATGGCCGCTATTGCAGGTTCTTTGTCATGATACAAAGCGTGCCTTACGCCTGTGGAGCCCTCTAGCGGGAGCACGTGCATAAATCTTGCCATAACTTCGGGATTTCCCCGGTAGACTACATCCGATATGGAATAAGTGGTGAATGCTCCTACGATATCAAGCGGGCTGTTTACAAGTTCTGAGAGATCTGACAGCGAATAGTCAAAAGAACGGGCGTCCAAAAGCCCTTCATTATATAGTCTTCGAAGAAACTTAAGCCCTTCACGGGCCTCAGGCGTGTTACCGGTAAACTTGCCGCTTACGGGATCTATTCTTGAATTATAAGGATCGTTATATACAAAAGAATTGAGGATTATTTCAGAAGGGGAGTAGCAATAGTCAGAAACCGAGCCAACCATAGGAATCTCATCCCTAAGCCCGTTTCCGTTTGGATCCTGCTCTTTGAAGGCTGTTAAAACCTTGTAAAGATCGTCGGTAGTGGATGGAATGGGAAGATCGAGTTTCCTGAGCCACTCATAGTTGATCCAAAGGACCTGACCCACCCCATTGGCCGCCACGTCTCCGTAGTTATAGTAACAGGTAGTATCTCCTTCCCTGTAAATATCACCGGATTTGACGTAAGCTTCCAGGTCTTTCCTTGTAACCGTAAAGTCGCCGCCAAACATCACTATATCGATATCCGCCCCGGATGAAAAAAGAGCATCCAGATAATCGGCTCCGCCCGTCTGCTTGATGAGTGTAGTCTCTATATCGATCCCGGTTTTGTCAGAAAGCCAGTTGATATAATAGTTTGTTCCAAGATCCTGAATGTATTCACTCTCGGGAATTGCAACAGAAAGAACCGTCCGCAGTTTCTGCCTTCCGCAGCCGGTCATCAGTGTCATAAATGCAATTACAAGGAAAAAGAATATTCTTTTCACACTAATTCCGTTCTCTCATTTCCTTTGGAGAAAGTCCGTACTTCTCCTTAAAAACTCTCGAGAAGTGGTAATAGTCCGGATACCCGGATCTTGATGCCGCTTCCTTTATGAGCACTGTCTTGTCCTTTAACAGTTTCTGCGCGTTTTCAAGCCTGATATCCGTAAGATAAAGGTTGAGGGATTTGTTTACATTCTTTTGAAAGAGCCTGCAGATATAGTTCTTGCTGAAGCCAAAATCCTTTGAAAGGCTTTCAAGTGTGATCTTCTCCGAAAAATGCTCGTTTATATAAAGAATAAGCCTGTTAAAGTTGGGATTATCAGTAAGTGCATCCCCGGAATCCTCAGATGTGTACTGAGGCTTGATCTTAGCAAGCTTAGCACTCAGCCTTTCAAGGACTATCTCGATCTCTTCGTTGTTGACAGGCTTAAGTATATAGTCAAAGCCTGATTCCTGAAAGAAAGAACGTACGCTTTCAAAGTCATTGTAGGCACTGAGCATGATAAACTCTGCCTCAATGCCTTCGCTCTTGAGTTTTCTTACCAACTCTATCCCATCCATGACAGGCATCTTGAGGTCCGTAAAAATAGCATCCGGACGAAGCTTCTTTATCTCCTCTATGGCCTTAAGGGGATTGTTGTTACTTCCGGCCACTTCGAAGCCGTTATCGAGCCAGGGAACCATCTCAACCAGTTCTTCCAATATCAGTTTTTCATCATCGACCAGATATACTCTGTACATATCAACCTCTGGATCTCTTTGAGATATCACCTAGATTGTAAATAAAAAAAGACCAACCGTCAAATGACGATTGGTCTGATAGTAAGCATTAGTCCTGTACGTAGGGCATAAGTGCAATGTGTCTTGCGCGCTTGATAGCTACGGTAAGAGCTCTCTGGTGCTTTGCGCAGTTACCGGTGATACGACGAGGAAGGATCTTGCCTCTCTCTGATA
>JAEEGL013971667.1_pt1 | contig 12452 bp, 11 predicted proteins | sample 9134231 | NCBI WGS metagenome assembly JAEEGL01 (sample SAMN16246548, study PRJNA631951) | gut metagenome | biome: gut microbiome; feature: rumen; material: fiber-attached | host: Bos | place: Iran: Karaj | collected 2018-10 | reverse complement strand
CTTCGATGGGTGCGAAACGGCCCTGCTTGTCGACCATCGGCATCTGCTTACCGGCGCGGTCGAAGAGGGGCGGTTCGCCGATGCCGGCTTTCTTGGCCACGCGTGCGTCGTCGGCACCGAAGGTGGGTGCGATGTGCACGATGCCGGTACCGTCCTCGGTGGTGACATAGTCTCCCAGGATGATGCGGAACGAGCCCTTGTCGCTCACCTCGGTGGGCTTCACCCAGGGAATCAGCTGCTCGTAGCGCAGTCCTTCCAGCGCGGTGCCCTTGCATTCGCCGACAATCTTGTATTCAGGGCTCTTGCCCTCGGGGAACATGCTTCCCACCAAGGCTTTGGCCATGATGATGCGGCAGGGCTGCTCGGTGTAGGGGTGCGTGGTCTCGAGGATCACGTAGTCGATATTCGGACCGACGCAGAGGGCGGTGTTGCTAGGCAACGTCCACGGCGTGGTGGTCCAAGCGATAGCGTAAGTGGAAAGTGGAGAGTGGAAAGTGGAAAGTGGGTCGCCAAAAATCGCTTTCAGTTTTTCACTTTCCTCTTTCAACTCGAACATCGCCACACAGGTGGTGTCTTTCACGTTGCGGTAGCAGCCAGGCATGTTGAGCTCGTGGCTCGAAAGGCCGGTGCCGGCGGCGGGACTGTAGGGCTGGATGGTGTAGCCTTTGTAGAGCAGGCCCTTGTCGTAGAGTTTCTTCAGCAGGAACCACAGGGTCTCTATATATTCGTTGTTGAAGGTGATATAGGGATTCTTCAGGTCGACCCAATAACCCATCACGCGGGTCAGTTCATCCCACAACTCTTTGTATTTCATCACCTCCTCTCGGCAGGCGCGGTTGTAGTCGTCCACAGATATCTTCTTGCCGATATCCTCCTTGGTGATGCCCAGGTTCTTCTCCACACCCAGCTCCACAGGCAGGCCGTGGGTGTCCCAGCCGGCCTTGCGGTCTACAAAATAACCTTTCTGCGCCTTGTAGCGGCAAAAGACATCCTTGATGGTGCGCGCCATCACATGGTGGATACCCGGCTTGCCGTTGGCACTCGGAGGACCGTCGTAGAACACGTATGCGGGATGTCCCTCGGCCAGTTTCTGTCCCTTCTCAAAAGTCTCATTTTCCTCCCAGTAGCGGCGCACATCCGTGCCAATCTGGGTCAGATTAAGTTGCTTATACTCGTTATATTTCATATACTTTATTATAATACAATCACTTGACGAAACCCCTCGCCAAAATAATAGTTGCAAAGATACTAAAGTTCGTTAAAGTAACAAAATAATATTTTTGTAACCTTAATAAAAAAGATTTTTGTACCTTTGTATTTTCAACTCACACAACGCTTTATACGCAACGCATTGGATACAACACACATAATACTTTTTTCCGCCAACCTGGCCTTCATCGTCACCCATCTCTACAGCTGGCTGCTCAAATGGTTCTACCGACCCGAGGGCAAGGCAATAGAAAGCCCCTCCGTAGGTGAGACCTGGACAACCAACGACGAAACCTTCCAATTGGGTTGGTAGACGATGTTGCCTGGTCAAATAAGAAGAGCTGTCCGACATCTGGTTGCCGGGCTGCCTATGGAGCCGCCGGCCGCCGTACAGCGGCCGGCAGCTCTTTCATACAATACTCTATATAAAGAAAACCTCCGGAACAGAAACTGTTCCAGAGGCAAAACAAAAGCGTATGAAAAAATTATTGTTTCTGCTTATTTTTTCTTCAGGTACTCCTGCACGCTGTCCGAAGGAACGATTTCCTCTTTGAACATGTAGGCACCGGTCTTCTCGGAGCGGACCATGCGAATCACTTTGGCGAAACTCTTACCGGTCGAGGTCTTCAGGGTAGCAACAACTTTCTTTGCCATAGTTCAATTCTCCTTTCGTTACTTGATTTCTTTGTGGACAGTGACTTTCTTCAAGAAGGGGTTGTACTTCTTGAGCTCCAGACGCTCCGGAGTGTTCTTTTTGTTCTTGGTGGTGATGTAACGGCTCATGCCGGCAACACCGCTGTTCTTCTGCTCGGTGCACTCAAGGATAACCTGCACACGTGCGTCTTTATTTTTCTTTGCCATGACTATAATTTTTTCTTTCTGTTTAACAATCTGACCCTCAAAGCGAAAAGAGCATCAACAATTCGTTTTCAGGCATTCAAATCGGTTGCAAAGATACACACTTTTCGGAAACTGACAAAATTTTTCATATTTTTTTTGTCTGCCCCCCATTTCGACTCACCGGCCAAGGCCAATTGTTCTACTGCTGTTTTACTGCTGTTTTACTGCTGTTCTACTGCTGTTCTACTGGAATTTGCAGTAGAACTGCAGTTAAAAAACTGTACAACAATAGGATAAACACACAAATCAACAAGTACACTGTCAAATGTTAATAAATATATTGCGCATATAAATTTAATTTTTAGTATCTTTGCAGGCAGAAACAAATCCCCATTATGGACCCGAGAAGTGAAGCCATCGGCGAGAAATACATTGATTTAGAGAAGATTCTGTCGGCCAAGAAGGTACGCGCCCCGCGGTGGGTGCTGCGGTGGGCCGAGAAGATTCTGCACGTGCCCGACCTGAACAAGGGCATCTACCTGAACCGCGAGTACTTCGGGCTTGACTTTGTGTACAAGTTCCTTGAGGGGCACGACGAGCAGGATCTGGGCATCACGGTGCGCAGCGTCGGAGCCGGACACATACCCACCGAGGGAAACCCGATGGTGGTGGGCAACCACCCGCTGGGCGGCCCCGACGGTCTGGCCCTGATGGGTGCCGTGGGCCATGTGAGGAAAGACATCAAATTTCCGGTCAACGACTTCCTGCTCTACCTGCCGGGCCTGAAGGAGCTGTTCTTCCCCATCGACAAGGTGAACCGCACCAAGGCCCTGGCCTGCCTGGAGGAAGCCTTCGCGTCGGAGGGGTCGCTGCTCTATTTCCCGGCGGGCATGTGCTCACGCCTGCAGCGGGGCGAGATAAAAGACCTGGAATGGAAGGCCACTTTCATCAAGAAGTGCGTGCGCTACCGGCGCGACGTGGTGCCCGTGTTCACCGACGCACGCAACCGAATGAGCTTCTACCGCCTGGCGCGGCTGCGCAAGCGGCTGGGCATCAAGTTCAACTTCGAGATGGCGCTGCTGCCTGCCGAGATGTACGCCCAGCGCGGCAAGACCTTCACGCTGACCTTCGGCCACCCCATTCCGTGGCAGACCTTCGACAACCGGCACACGCCCGCCGAATGGGCGCAACTGGTCAAGGAGCACGTCTATAAACTGAAAGATAATCCAGAAGCAACTTTTCTAGCATGACAGACCTAAGTTACATAGCCCCTCCCGTCGACCGCGAACTCATCAAGAGGGAACTCAAGCAGAAGCACTTCCTTCGCATGACCAACCGCGGCAACAAGGAAATCTATATCACTACAGCCCACCTCTCGCCCAATATCATGCGCGAAATAGGACGCCTGCGCGAACTGAGTTTCGCCGCCGACGGCGGCGGTACCGGCAAGGAAGTGGACATCGACGAATACGACACCCTGCCCGACCCCTACTGCTGCAAACAGCTCTTCGTGTGGAACACCGAGGACGAGGAAATCATGGGCGGATACCGCTTCAACCACGGAAGCACTATGATGGTGCGCCCCGACGGGTCTCTGATGACACCCACCGCCGAGCACTACCACTTCAGCCAGGAATTCCTGGACAACTACCTGCCCTACACCGTGGAGCTGGGACGCGCCTTCGTGCAACCCGCCTACCAGCCCTCGACCAACATCCACAAAGGGCTTTATTCGCTCGACAACCTGTGGGACGGCATCGGCGCCCTGGTGCTGGAAATCCCCGAGACCCGCTATTTCCTAGGCAAAATCACCATCTACGACACGATGGACGCCGAGGCGCGCGACCTGATGCTTTTCTTCTACAAGAAGTATTTCCCCGATCCCGACGGCCTGATGTGGCCCTTCCATCCCACCCGCATTGAGACCGACTACAACAAGCTGGTGAAACTGTTCAACGGACGCAACTATAAGGAAGACTACCAGATTTTGCTGCACGCCGTGCGTTCACGCGGCTGCACGGTGCCGCCGCTGGTCAACGCCTATATGAACCTCAGCAGCACCATGCGCTACTTCGGCACCTGCCCCGACCACGGCCTACCCGGCACCAACGGCATAGGCATCCTCATCACCCTCAAGGACATCAACGCCGACAAACGCGTGCGCCACATCGACAGCTACTCTGAGAAGAACACCAAACTGGACCGCAAACGTCTGTTCCATATCGACATGAAGCGACTCCCCTGGTGGCGCCAGACCTCAGACGAGGAACGCGAGACCCTCAACGAGCTCAGCTTGCTGAAAAGCCTGCAACTGGAACGTGAACAGCTGCGCGAGAAAGCCAAGGAACTCAAACTCGAGATGAAGAACATCAAAAAGGGACGCCGCCCCGGAAAGGATAAAAAATGACCATCAAGCGCGCCGAGTTCGCCATCAGCAGCCCCAACTGGCGCAAGTGCCCCGACGACGGACGCCCCGAATTCGCCTTCATCGGGCGCAGCAACGTGGGCAAGTCGTCGCTCATCAACATGCTCACGGGGGTCAAAGGACTGGCCAAGACCAGCGGACGCCCGGGCAAGACGCAACTAATCAACCACTTTCTTGTGGTCAGCGAAGTGGAACGAGCCAACCACAAGAATGGCGAAGTGGAACGAGCCAATCGAAAGGAAGACAACGAATGGTACCTGGTCGACCTGCCGGGCTACGGCTACGCCCGCACCTCGAAGTCGACCCGCGAGGCCTTCAGCAGTATGATTCGCGACTACTTCCTGCACCGCGAGGCGCTGACGAACACCTATGTGCTCATCGACAGCCGCATACCCCCCCAGCGCATCGACCTCGAGTTCATCAATTTCCTGGGTCAGAACGGAGTGCCGCTGACACTCGTGTTCACGAAGACCGACAAGGAGAAGCAACGTGAGGTGATGGGCAACATCAAGCTGATGAAGGAGGCTCTAAAACAGCAGTGGGAGGAGCTGCCGCCGATGCTGCTCACCTCGTCGCTCACCGGCTACGGCCGCGACGCCCTGCTCGACCAGATAGACACCATCACCCAAAGCCTGAACCAATGAAACGTTTATTGCCAGCAACCTTATTGCTTTCATTCTTCCTCCTTCCTTTTTCCTTACTCCACGCCCAGCCTACCGCTGAAGTGGACCGCGTGGTACGCCAAGTGGCACAAAATGACGCCATGCGTCACGCCACTTTGAGCGTGAGCATCTACAACACGGCCACGGGCAAGAAGGTATACGGCTACGACGACCAACGGTCGGTGACGCCGGCCTCTGTGGCCAAGCTGTTCACCACCGGTGCAGGCTTCGCCCTGCTGGGACCCGACTTCCGCTTCATCACACACCTCACCATGCGTGGCGAAGTGGACCGTGACGGGGTGCTCCACGGCAACATCTACATTACAGGCGGCGGCGACCCGATGCTGGGCTCCTACCGCTACCGCCAGACCACGCCCGACTCGCTCTTCGCGCAATGGACAGCCGCGCTACGGCGCAAAGGAGTGCGGCGCGTGGACGGCGGCGTGCGCTACAATACCTCCATTTTCGACGACCATCGGCTGAACGACAGCTGGGTGTGGGGCGACGTGGGCAACTACTACGGTGCCGGTGCCGGCGCCCTCAACTTTCACGAGAACATGTACTTCGTGTACTTCAACCCCGGCGCCCGAATAGGCGACCCAGCCACCGTGAACCGCACCAACCCCAAGAACATCGACCTTATGGAACGCTGCTTCGTGACCACCGCAGCCTCGAACACAGGTGACAACGTCGTAGTGTATGGCGGTCCCGGTGACAAACAGCGCGTCTACACAGGCACCGTGCCGCTGGGCAAGCGCGACTTCAGCGTGCGCGCTGCACTGCCCGACCCCGCCCGTACCTGCGCCGATCTCTTCGCTTCATACCTCCGCACACGCGGCATCGGCGTGAGCCTCGGCGCCGAGGAGGCACGCAGCCTGCCTGACAGCCTGCGCACCGTGCTCGACTACCAAAGCACCCCCTACCGCACCCTGGCGCAGTACACCAACCATACCTCGAACAATATCTATGCCGAGAGCATCTTCAAATACCTCGGATATAAACAATACGGCCGTGGAACCTACGCCAACGGCAGCCGTGCCGTAGCCGACTACTTCAAGGCCAAAGGCTTGGCCGACGACGGCGTGCATATCGTCGACGGCAGTGGCTTGTCGAGACAGAACCGCGTGACCACCAACTTTCTGGGACAATACCTGGCTACCGTGTGTAACGAGCCCTTCTTCGAAGACTTCCTGACCTCGTTGTCAAAGGTGGGCGAAAGCGGCACCGCCAAGCATATGCTGTCCTCGCTTCCGCAGGGCGTCAGCGTGTCGCTCAAGACAGGCTCCATGGAAGGCGTGAAGAGTTATGCCGGCTACCTCACCACCGGCGGCACACGGCTGGCTTTCGCCATCGTCAGCAACTACCACGAATGCTCAGGTCGCGAGGCAACCGAACTGCTGGAACGCATCCTCATGGCCATCGCCACCGCCTACTAAAGAAGAGGCCCGCGCCAATAGGTGCGGGCCTCTTCTTTTTGTATCCTAAACTTATCGGATCAGGAACGAGAACTTATTGAAGTTTTTCAGCGCGATGCCCGTACCACGTGCCACGGCACGCAGCGGGTCGTCGGCTATATGCACCTGCAGCTTGGTCTTGCTGCTCACACGCTGGTCAAGTCCGCGCAGCAAGGCGCCGCCACCGGCCAGGTAGATACCCGTCTTGTAGATATCGGCAGCCAGCTCGGGCGGCGTGGCAGCCAGGGTGTCGAGGATGGCCTGCTCGATGCTGGCGATACTCTTGTCCAGGGCATGGGCAATCTCCTTGTAGTTGACGCTGATTTCCTTGGGCAGGCCGGTCAGCAGGTCGCGGCCAGTGGTGCGGTAGTCCTCGGGAGGGTCAGCCAACTCGCTGACAGCGGCACCGACATGTATCTTCACCTGCTCGGCGGTACGCACGCCGATAATCATATTGTGCTGGCGCTTCATATAGTCAACCACGTTGTCGTTGAACACATCGCCGGCGATGCGGATGGAGTTGTTGCACACGATGCCGCCGAGGGAGATGACGGCGATTTCGGCCGTGCCGCCTCCGATGTCAACCACCATGTGGCCCTCGGGCTGCAGCACGTCGATGCCGATACCGATGGCCGCAGCCATGGGTTCGTGAATCATACGTATCTCCTTTGCTCCGGCCTGCTCGGCGCTCTCACGCACGGCACGCTCCTCCACGTTGGTGATACCGCTGGGGATGCAGATAACCATGCGCAGCGACGGCGGCAGGAACGAACGGTTGACATTGGTCATACCGATAAGCTCACGTATAAGGTGCTGCGCCATCTCGAAGTCGGCGATGACACCGCCGCGCAACGGTCGGATGGTGTCCACGTTGCGGTCGGTCTTTCCGTCCATCAGCTGGGCCTTCTTGCCGACAGCGATTATCTTGTTGTTGTTGCGGTCGTAGGCGACGATAGAGGGCTCGTCAATAACGACCTGGTCATTATATATGACGATGGAGTTGGCTGTGCCAAGGTCCATTGCAACCTCACGATTGAAGAATGAAAAAAGTCCCATATTCTTTCAAATGTAAAGTGTAGAATGTAGAATGGATTGCGGGCCTCCCCGCCCCCATCTTACATTATACATTATTCATTATGCATTAATGTTTAAAATGTCTCTTACCGGTGATGGCCATGCCCATCTTGTTCTTCTCACAGTAGTCGATGCTGTCCTGGTCATGGATGCTGCCGCCGGGATGGGCCACAGCCACAATGCCGGCTTCGTGGGCTATCTCCACGCAGTCGGAGAAGGGGAAGAAAGCGTCGCTGGCCATTACGGCGCCGTTGAGGTCGAAGTTGAAACTCTTGGCCTTGGCGATGGCCTGGCGCAGGGCATCGACACGGCTGGTCTGACCCGTGCCGCTGGCATAGAGCTGCTTGCCCTTGGCCAGCACGATGGCGTTGCTCTTGGTGTGCTTCACCAGGATGGTGGCGAAAGCCAGGTCCTCGGCCTGGGCCGGGGTGATGGCGGTGCTGGTGACGCTCTTCTCCATGTCCTTGGCGGTGGGCACCACTGTGTCGCGGTCCTGCACCAGCACTCCGTTCAGCACCGAGCGGAACATCGGGTCAGCCATCTTGAAGCCCTTGCGGCGCAGGATGATGCGGTTTTTCTTGCCACGCAGTACCTCGAGGGCGTCGTCGGCATAGTCGGGGGCGATGCACACCTCGAAGAATATCTTGTGCATCTCGTCGGCCACCTCTTTGGTCACCTTTTGGTTGCAGATAAGCACACCGCCGAAGGCGCTGACGGGGTCGCCGGCCAGCGCGTCCTTCCATGCTTCGAGAAGGGTGGGACGCACGGCCATACCACAGGCGTTGTTGTGTTTGAGGATGGCAAAGGCGGTCTGTCCCTCGAAGTCGTCGATAAGGGCGCAGGCGGCGTCGATGTCACCCAGGTTGTTGTAGCTTATCTCTTTGCCGGTGAGTTTATCGAAGCAGCCCTCCAGGTCGCCGTAGAAGACACCCTTCTGGTGGGGGTTCTCGCCATAGCGGAGCACCTCGCCGTGACGGCAACTCTGCTTGAAAGCAGGGATTTGCTCGGCTTCGTTGAAGTGGTTGAAGATAGCTGTGTCATAGTGACTGCTCACATTGAAGGCATAGGCCGCGAAGCGGTGGCGCTGTTCAAGGGTGGTGCAGCCATCCTGCTCCTGATATATCTGCAGGAACTCCTTGTAGTAGTCGACGGCGGGCACGATGACCACGTCGTTGAAGTTCTTGGCGGCGGCGCGGATAAGGCTGATGCCGCCGATGTCGATTTTCTCGATGATGTCCTGCTCCGAGGCACCGCTGGCCACGGTCTGCTCGAAAGGATAGAGGTCCACAATGACGAGGTCAATCTCCGGAATCTCGTACTCGGCCAGCTGTTCGCCGTCGCTGAACATGTCGCGACGGGCCAGGATGCCGCCGAACACCTTGGGATGAAGTGTCTTCACACGGCCGCCGAGGATTGAGGGATAACCCGTGAGGCTTTCCACGGCCACGGGCTGGATGCCCAACCCTTCGATAAACTTCTGGGTGCCTCCGGTGGAATAGATGGTGACGCCTTGTGCGTCAAGTGCGCGAACGATGTCCTCCAGTCCGTCTTTATAGAAGACCGACACAAGGGCTGATTTTATCTTTTTAGGTTCCATATTATAGTTTTATATATACAATAAAAGCCTACAAAGCACTGACAATACACCACTTGCGTAGTGCATTGTACAATACTCGTTGAATGCAAAGATACAACCTTTTTCCATTTTTGCAAAATACTTTTTTATACAGATAAGAGAATCTGCCGATTCAAAAAAGCACCACAAACAAAAAATCCCGCCCAAACAGGCGGGATTTTAGCCTTTTGATTCAGCCATTGTCAACATTCTCTTTTCTAGCAACACACATCTTTCGCTTTGGCGTAGAGCTCGGGGAAGCGGGTTTCGAGCGAGACGGGGCGGCCGTTCTCGAGGAAGCAATGAGTGCTGGTGGCCGTACATACCGTGCGCCCCTTCACAGTCATCGTGTAAGCGAACGATATTTTCAGCGACGTGGTCTCGGCCACCTCCACCTTGATTTCTATCACATCCTTGAAGGTAGACGGATGACGGTAGCGGCAGTCGACAGCCACCACCGGCGACACCACGCCTTCGGCCTCCATGCGGTCGAAGCCGTAGCCCAGCTGGTCCATCCAGTCCACGCGTGCCTCTTCCATAAAACGGATGTAGTTCGAGTGATGGGTGATACCCATGCGGTCGCATTCGTAGTATTTCACCTCGTGGTGGTAAGGTCTGATTTCCATAATATCCATATTTAATCGCCAAACTCTATGCCAACGCCTTTGGCGGTATGCACCAGCCGGCTGTCGGGAGCCACCAGGTTCTGCTCGCGGACGGCTTCTTCGAGTGGGATACCCACTACGTCGGGATGGTGGTAGGCCACCATCTGGCCGAAGCGGCCTTCCATGACAAACTCCATGGCGCGCACGCCGAACTCGGTGGCCAGCACGCGGTCGAAGGCAATGGGCGTGCCGCCGCGCTGCAGGTGGCCAAGGATAGTGTAGCGGATGTCGTGCTCGACACCGGCAGCCTTGAGGTCGGCAGCCAGCTGCTCCCCTACTCCACCCAGTTTGATGTGCTGATAGCCCACTTCGCCGCTCACACTTCCGGTCACGGTGCCACCCTTTGGCATCGCCCCTTCGGCCACGACAATGATACAGTAGCCGCGACGCTTGTTGTAGCGTTGCTCTATCTTGGCCTTCACCTTCTCTATGTCGTACGGTATCTCGGGAATGAGACACACATCGGCGCCGCCGGCGATGGCCGAGTGCAGTGCTATCCAGCCTGCATCACGTCCCATCACCTCGAGGATGAAGACGCGGTTGTGCGAAGCCGCCGTGGTCACCAGCTTGTCGATGGCGTCGGTACAAATCTGCACAGCCGTCTGGAAACCGAAGGTATAGTCGGTCAGCGAAAGGTCGTTGTCGATGGTCTTGGGCACACCCACGATATTCAGGCCCTTCTTCGAGAGGCCCAGCGAGATACGCTGGCTGCCGTCGCCACCGATATTGATGACAGCGTCGACACCCATGTACTGCAGTTTGCGCAGCATCTCATCGCTGCGGTCGACGGTGGTCCAGCTGCCATCGGCATTCTTCACCGGCCAGGCGAAGGGGCCTCCCTTGTTGGTGGTTCCCAGTATGGTACCGCCCTGTATCTGAAGACCCTCGACCGTTTTCTCGTCAAGCATCACAATCTCGGTGGGTTCGCGCAACACCCCGTTGAACGACTCGATGCAGCCTACCACCTCCCAATCTGTGGCCTGCGCGGCACGCTTGACGATGCCGCGTATCACAGCGTTGAGGCCCGGGCAGTCACCGCCACCGGTCAAAACCATCACTCTTTTCAAAGCCATAATATTCTATTTATTGTTCTTTATCAACCTATTACAGCAATCCCGACGAGAGATTGCACACCACAAATATACACAAAATAGTTGAATCGTGATCCCTTTCACAAAAACAAATACCTCAAACCAATTACAAACCGCACACAATCAACTATTTCGACGACACTTCGACGATACTTCAACGATAGTTTAACGATTTTGAATCGTCGAAGTATCGTTTAACTATCGTTTAACAATCGTTGAATTAGGTAATTAGGCAGAGACCATAGCGGGCGATCCCTACCGGAACCCGACAGACAAACGGAAGAAAAACAAAAGAAAACGAAAAAAAATTACACAAGTAATCAAATTAGTTGTATATTTGCAGCGACAATCTAAGTGAGTCGGATTGACAAAATTATTGTAAATTAAATAATTTAGTTGCAATGAAGAACAAGTATTACGACCTGATTGACCAGACTTTCGACTTTCCGCAGGACGAATTCCGCACGGAAGACGGCGAGCTCTACTTCCACGACATCCCGTTGATGGAAATCATCAAACAGTATGGTACACCGCTGAAAATCACTTATCTACCTAAAATCAGTTCACAGATACAGCGCGCCAAGCGTCTGTTCAATGTCGCCATTGCCAAAACCGACTACAAGGGCACCTACAATTACTGCTACTGCACCAAGAGCAGCCACTTCTCGTTCGTGCTGGAAGAGGCACTGAAGAACGACATCAACCTCGAAACATCTTCGGCTTTTGACATAAACCTGATTCAGGAGTTGCACGCGCAGGGACTCATCGACAACGAAAAGGTTATCGTGTGCAATGGCTTTAAGAAGGAGCAATATATAGAGAACATTGTGGGAATCTTCAACGACGGATTCCGCAACGTGATACCCATTCTCGACAACAAAAACGAGTACAGCGTGCTCAACCAAGCACTTGGCGACAGCAAGGAACCGATGTTTCTAGGCATCCGCATTGCTTCGGAAGAGGAGCCCAAGTTCGACTTCTACACTTCGCGTCTGGGCATCCGCTACCACGACATCGTCAGTTTCTACGAGGAGCAAATCAAACAGAACCCCAAGTTCCGCTTCAAGATGCTGCACTTCTTCATCAACACAGGCATCCGCGACACCGCCTACTACTGGAACGAGCTCTCCAAGTGCGTCAACGTGTACTGCGACCTGAAGCGTGTATGCCCCGAACTGGACTCGCTCAACATCGGCGGCGGCTTCCCATCGAAGGTGTCGCTGGCAGCCAACTACGACTACGAGTACATGGCCGAGGAGATTCTGGCCCAAATCAAGAACATCTGCACCCTGCGCGGTGTAGAGGAGCCGAACATATTCACCGAGTTCGGTTCGTTCACCGTGGGCGAGAGCGGCGCTACATTATATAGTATATTAGACCAGAAGCAGCAGAACGACCGCGAGCTGTGGTATATGAT
>JAEEGL012987227.1_pt1 | contig 12452 bp, 9 predicted proteins | sample 9134231 | NCBI WGS metagenome assembly JAEEGL01 (sample SAMN16246548, study PRJNA631951) | gut metagenome | biome: gut microbiome; feature: rumen; material: fiber-attached | host: Bos | place: Iran: Karaj | collected 2018-10 | reverse complement strand
TGGATGGATACGAATGTTCCCGCTCTTCTGCTTATTAGTTCTTCATCGATGTCTTCAGGTATCGGCAGATATCGGCGATGCAGAACATAGTAATCAACCGCCTGATAGGCCAGCCGGACATAGGCATCGGAATTCTCTCTTCTTTTCTGGATCTCGGCTTCTCTTTTCTTCTCATATTGGAAAAGAAAGTGTCTTTTTTCGTCGCTATCCTGCGGATAGAAGGTGCAGATCCCGTATCCAACACCCGTTACGTCCTCATGGGACAGAGCTTCAGCCTTGACTGAAAGGCCGTCGAAAACCCCTGCCATCATGACAAAGGAACGGTGACCGCACTCAGCCGCCTTCTCGCAGAAAACCTCGTCAAAATCGAACAGTTCGCCAAAAGCCGCTCTTGAGCAGACATCCATGATCCTCGCATCATATTCCGGTCCTTCCTTCGCAAACCCGTAGGGACCGTAGTCCTGCAGCTTGTGCGAAAGATCGCCGCTGGCGATAAAGACGGCTCTTCGGCCCAGCTCATCAACCGCTTTTGCGATATACATGCCCAGACGGTAGTGATCGCTTAAAGGAAGGCCCGAGAGTCCGATACGGATGATTTTCCCATCCTGGTACTTCTGCCTGATGAAATACAGCGGAACCATCGTTCCGTGATCCAGCTTCGGATCTCTTTCGCCAAGCGTTCCTGCCGGGAATCCGTCTTCCTCGGCATATTCGCATATCCTGTCTCTCAGCTCGCTGTCGTAGGTTTCTTCAAAGCTTACGTTCCCTGCGGCAAATCTTTCGAATGATCCCCGTGCTTTTTCACCGGGAGAAACATGAAAGTAATCCGCATACATGATCGAATGCGGTGAACTGACGATGATGGTGTCCGCTTTCAGTGCAGCCACTTCATCGGCTACTCTTTCATACGCCCGTATCGTCTTAATGATCTTCTTTTCTTCGCCCTTTCCGATGTCGGGAACGATCATCGGTGGATGGGGTACCATGAATCCGGCCAGTATCGGCATAGGGATCACCTTCTTTCTGACACTATGAATGACTTATATTCCGATATGATAGATCAGGGCATCATCCGCTTCTTCGCCTGTGATCTGTTTTACAGCCTTCCTGTAAGCATCCAGCTGACCCTTGTAATGCTCAGCCAGACCTTCATCGCTTCTATTGGTCTTCCAGTCAATGATATGCAGTCTGCCGTCTTTTCTGTAGATCAGGTCAATGATTCCGTTCCAGATGACGTCTCCCTCTCTGTAGGTAAAAGGCACTTCAGAATAGATCTCATCAGACTTCAAAAGATCCGGGAGGATATCCTGAACGGCCTCGTTTCTTTGCGGGTATCCGCCGTTGTGCATGATATCGTATACAGACTCCAGTTTCTTTCTGAACGATTCTTTCTGGTCTTCCATTTCTGCGATCATGTATTCCGATAAAACATTGCTTACCAGATCCTTTTTAGACAGTCCGTCTTTGGACATGATGATCATCTCCATCAGTCTGTGAACCATTGTACCGGTCAGAGTCGAATAAGTCTCTCCTTTGACTTCCTCGATTCCTTCCGCTTCAAAAGGATTCTCTCCGATCCTGGAAACAGCCATCAGGGTGCTTGGGCTTTCCTTCGTGTAAGTGGCCTCCCTGCTGATTTGGGTTGTTTCCGTCTGACTGTATACGGCAACAGGATCGATTTTGTCGTGTTCCGCTTTTCTGTAGGCAGGATTGTCCCCTACGACATTCAGAACCATCTTGTCTTCGTTATCGCCGTTCTTTCCTTTTCCCAGCAGTTTCTCTCTCAACTGCTTCCACCTGCTGGAACCCTCTTTAAGATTCCCGGTAGTTCCGTTAAGCTCCTTTGATCTGTTGAATATCAGAGCGTTTCTTGCTCTTGTCGCCGCAACATACACCAGCCTGTCTCCTTCTCTCTTCAGGCTTTCCTTTTCATCGGCTGCTTCCTGAACGTGCTGAGTCGTACTGATGATCGGGTAACTGGCTCCGCTGTCGGCAGTTTCGCTTACCGAAATGAGATATCCTTTTGTTTTCGCTTTCCCGTCTTCTTTCGTGTTTACTATTCGAATGCTCGGATTACTCGATAAGGTTCCTGCCCTCGCCAGAATGACGATCGGCGCTTCCAGTCCCTTGACCTTGTGCAGATTGGCGACGTGTACGGCGTTTTCGTCTTCCTTAAGACTTAGACACCTCTCCAGTCCCGATTCACCACTCAAAAGATCATCCAGATACCTGACAGCGTCTTCATAAGTAACGATGCCGCCGTTTTGTTCCTGACCTCTGATAAGCTCAAGCGTATAGTAAACAATCTCCATACCGTCGGCCGGAACGAATTCGTAGATCCGGTAATCATCGATAATCTTTTCAAACAGTGCAGATGGCGTTAATGTTTCTATTTCTAACGCGGTTTTCGCAAGCCTTCCGATTGCACCGTTTACTCCGGCATCCGAATACTCTTTATTGAGGTCCAGCTTAATTGCATTGCCTTCGTTCCTGTACTTTGTCAGATCGTTCTCGTTGAATCCGAAGACCGGTCCATAAAGCGTAGCGACAAGCGAGATCACATCTTCAATCGATGTAACGGTCCTGTATATGCCTGCGATCGTCTTAAGAGCTTCACATTCCTCAAACAGCACCTTGCCTTCGACTCTGATCGGAATCTCTTCCTCGTTGAATCTAGCAATGCATGCCGCAATCGGTTTCTTGCTGGCGAAGATGATCATAAAATCTTTATAGGTGATGTTTCTCAATTCACCGTAATTCTCTTTGCTTCTGTCTTTCTCAACGATCTTCCTGCCGGGATTGTTTACCAGCGCCTTGACGATTCTGGCAAGCTGCGCATAATCACTCATTTCCGGATGTTCATCCAGCAGTCTGCCGCTGTATGCTTCATAGACATAAACGCCTTCAAATTCGCCCGGTTTTTCTTCAGAACTGATGTTTTCGATATCCTGATAGGCGATCTGATCCTTTGTATCTTCCGGCATCATATCCTCGAAGACGTCGTTGTAGTAGTTCTTAACGACGTTTCTGGAACGGAAATTGTTTACCAGGTTGACGACCTTGCCCACGCCATTCATAAAAAGGTCTCTTACCTGAATATAAGAAGAAACATCGGCGCTTCTAAATCTGTATATCGACTGTTTCGGATCCCCTACGATAAACAGCGATCCCGGTCTTGGCTTGCATTTCTTCCAGTCCGGTTCATTTGAATTCTGCGCAGTCAGATGGAAAAAGACCTCTGCCTGCAAAGGATTGGTATCCTGGAACTCGTCGATCATGAAATAGCTGTGACGCCTGAAAATATAGTCGATCAGTTTTCCTCCGTTTTCTTCGGCATCCTTCTGCAGCATGTTTCTTAAGTAATAAAGATAATCAAAATAAGTGAACTTTCCGTTCTGTCTCATTGCATCTTCAAGAGGTTTAATGCATTCTGTCAGGAAGGAAATCGTCTTGTAATACTTATACTCTCTGAGTTTTGGAATCAGTGCATCTTCGCTTTCCTCATCGGCGATGTTCAGCACCGTTTTTCCTGCCGCTTCTCTGACAAACCGTTCGGTAGTAAATCCCAGTTCTTCCGGAGTGCCTTGACAGCACACTTTCGAAATATCCTTCAAAGCCCGCTGTACGCCGGTATAGTTGTAGTGCCATCCTTTGTGAAGCACGGCACTGGCGTTGACATAGGCTTCCATCGGATCTCTAGTATCGCTTCTTCCTAATTCGTTGCTTAGTTTTGAATAATTGTCATTCAGCCTGTCAAGGACCTTTATCATCGTTTCCCTATCCTCTTTCAGGAAAAGATAAGGACTGAGATCGCTTCCTTTCCTGTAAACCAGCGATGCGTTTCTTCTATCCATGATCTCTTTCATCAGCTTCGTGAAAACTTCTTCCGCATTCCAGAAAAGCATACTGAAATGACTGGCCTTCTCTCTCAGATTATTGCCTTTCTTATCGTATTTGCCCGCTCTCACATCGACATAGAACTGTCCGTAGATTTCTTTTTCCTCATCTTCATCGATCAGCTTTGCATCGCTTGGAATTCCGGCATCCGTCGGATGCTCGGAAAGAACCATGTTGCAGAAAGAGTCGATGGTTCCCATAAAACACAGATCGATGTTCGCCAAAGCTTTCCGGCATCTTTCTGCGCTTTCTTCCGTCGGCTTTGGAAGCTCGTGGTCCGAACCCTCAAACCTTTCATGAACCTTACTTCTTTCGATCAGCCGCTTCTGAAACCTCTCGTAGAATTCATTGGCTGCAGCCTTAGTAAAAGTAATGGTACAGATCTTCTCTACCGGAAGACCTTTTTCCACCATCGCTACCATTCTTTCCACCAGCATCGTCGTTTTTCCGGAACCCGCCCCGGCTTCCACAAAAAGGTTTGATGCGATGTCGCTGATAATCAGTTTACGTGCTTCTTGATCTGTCATTCTTTTCTCTTATTCATCCGGATCTTCTATCTTCTTCCCGCATATCGAACCATACTTGCAGTATTTGCATCTTTCTTTTTCTTCATCCGCACTCATCGGTTCAATATCGAAATCCCCTTCATCCATGCATCTTCTGAATTCCATAAGCTTATCGGCAAGCTGTTTCTTGATCTCTTCGTCATACTTGCAGGTAATGATTCCTTTATCGGCATCATGTCTGAGCATCCTGTATTCGCAATGATCGACACTGCAACCAAGCGTCTTTTCAACCACATAGGCATACATGATGACCTGAAGACAGCTATCTATGTCGTCTTTCACATGGGCATTTAGATCTCTCTCGGTCTTGAAGTCGATGATGACTGCCTTCTTGTCGGAAGTGAACTCAACTCTATCGGGATAGCCGTGAATGATGACGCCCGATTCTTCATGAAGAGCTTCCTTGTCCTCTTCCGCAAAGGCAACTTCTCTTCTGAACCTGTTATCCATGTCCCAGCCGTTTCGAAGCATATCCACAAAATCTTCTCTGACGCCGCTGATCTTGTCTTTGATCAGAGGAACGGTGATGTTCATGTATTCATCAAAGACTGTTCCGGCAAACTCGGAAAACTCATCCTTGCTCATCGGATGTTTCGGAAGATATTCCATCAGGGCATGGGCCAGCGTTCCCTGTTCCGTTGCCGGGATGACCTCATATGGATCATAGTCATCCGGTTCCGGTATCTTCAGAAGATACTTGAACAGGTACTGTTTTTTGCAGTTGAAGAACGTGTTCAAGGCAGATGGAGAGTATCTGTACAACTTGAATGATTCTCTGACGCTGTTGTCACTGGATGCTTCCCTGTTCAGAATGATGTCCGATTTGTTGTAGGCATCGCCTATCTTCCTGCTTACAGAAAGCTCCGGATCAAAATAGCCGATCTTGACCGTAGCGTCATTCAAATCGCCGAGTTCCTTATCCGGTCCGTTCTCCATTCTGAACAGCTCAAAAATCAGACTCGAAGCATTGCTGTGCTTGAGTTCAGATACGTTAAGTCCCGGATAGGAAACAATAATCTCGTTGTTAAGAGCGGATGCCAGTCTGACCAGATTGAAAAGATTCTCTCTTTTCTGCAGAATGACGCCCTGAGAGGTCAGGGTATCGTTTCCCAGATCGTTCAGATCGCAGTCCAGCAGCAGCGGATTCTCCTTAGGCGAACCCGGATAGCTTGCCGCAGACAGCCCGCATATGTACAGATTCTTCCTCAAAACCGAACCGGCCTTTTCGATCGGACAGATGTAAAGACGGCCCGGTTCACATGACTGTCTGTATGCCTTTTTTCTGAGTATCGTCTCTATGACATCACCCGTTATTTCCAGACCGGTATTCTTGACGGTCGCTATTTCGTTATAGATCGTGTTCTTTGCGGATTCATCGAATCGAAGCACAAACCCATTGTCTTTCCGGACATTGAAATACTTCATGAGAAATTCTTCGATCGGTAAGGCCAGTTCTTCCGCAACGGTCTTTATTCCCTTGACATACTTCTCCAGTCTGCTGTTGTCGTTGACGTCCTTTCGGGAAATGGACTTTCTGAAGCTGCTGATGATTGCATCGTTTCTTTCTTTATCGTTTGTCAGTCTTAAACGAGACACTCTTTCCCAGAATTCAGGAATACTGAACTCTTTCTCGTTTTCTACCTCTATGTATGAGTTTAGAAGTTCAAAGTTGAAATACGGACTGTGGATCAGCTTAAAGAACGGTTCCCACCCGAAATTGCCGGCACTCATCCAGAAATAGTACTGCTGAAGCAGCTTGCCCGGATAGGAATTGACGATGGACAGGCCGTCCCCGAAGCAGACCGGTATGTCATATCTGGCGGCATAATCATAGAAGATCTGGGAATAGGTGCTGTAATCGGTACAGGCAACGATGCACTGATCCGCTTTTCTGTTCCTGTAGATATCGTCGATGATCATTCCGACCTCATTGCTTGAACCATAGCAGTTTCTGTAGGAATTGATGCGGATCTTCTTTTCTTCGACCTCAAACAGATCAAACAGCGATACTTCCTTCTGCCTGCCTCCGGACAGCGTTTCTATCAGTTTCAGATCAAGCGGGAGCAGAGGATATTCCCTGATGTGAATGATTTCGCAGTCAAAAACATAGCCGTTCCCGATCGCTTCCCTGATCAGGCTTATGGTATCGATCTTGTTTTCCTTTTCCAGCCTGTTCATGTAGCCTTCATAAACAGTACACAGAGCTCTGTTCTTATCCTTGAACTCGCCCTTGGAGAGCTTATCGAATATCTCTTTCCTTTCATTTCCTGCAACAAGCTGCCTGATTGTATTGATCGTCGAATGGATGTTCTTCAAATCGGAAAGCCTGCCGGTCCTGAAGTAAGCGGAATCGGCTTTCACGACATCAAAGTAATGAACAAGTTCCTCACTTCGGGAAATGAATTCCTTTTTTGAAAGACTTCCGGATCTCATCAGCGATTCCTGCGCAAGTTCAGCAGGAGTAAGAATTCGCGTATTGAAAAGCGCCTTCCCGTGATAGGCAAGCGTTTTGGCCAGATCCAGCGAAACCGGTACAACAATGATTCTTTCTTTCATCTTTTTCTATTTTACAATGCAATGAACACGCAGGTAAACCGACACTTGTGTCTTCGCCTGTTTCATCCCTTGGAATTCTCTGTTAAAATAAAAATAGCGAACTGTTACAACACACCATCATAAGAAAGGAAGGTATAAGAATGGGTTTATTTGATAAAAAGATCTGCGACATCTGCGGCAAGGAGATCAAGTTTCTGGGCAACCGCAAGCTGGATGACGGAAACATGTGCAAGGACTGCGCGGCGAAGCTTTCTCCGTGGTTTACCGGGAGAAAGAGGACCAGCGTGGACGCCATCAAGGAACAGCTGAAATACAGGGAAGAGAACCAGAAGAAACTGGCTTCCTTCAATCCGACCAGGATCGTCGGCGACCACTACAAGTTCTACATCGACGAGCCGAACAGATGCTTCGTCGTATCCTATCTCAACACGAAATGGAAAGAAGCCAATCCGGATCTGATCCGCTTCTCTGACGTCCGGAACATGTCCGTGGAGATCGAGGAAGACGAGGACGAACTCTACACCAAGGATTCCGAAGGCAAGTCCGTCAGCTACAATCCTCCGCGATATGAATATGAATACGACTTCAAGTTCCACATCGATGTGAATCATCCTTACTTCGACGACATGGATTTCACCCTGAATGCCATGAGCAACAAGCCGGAGAATCCGGGAGACGCCAGATACATGGAACTGGTCGACATCTGCCGGGAAGTCTTCCGTATCATTCTTGGCCGGGAGTTCTACGACAACAGAACGGAATTCAAGAATCCGGTCTGTGGCAATGCCCAGACAACGGTTTCTACGGGAGAATGGTTCTGTCCGAAGTGCGGCACGAAGAACAGCGATGCCTTCTGCGTCAAGTGCGGTACGCCAAGGCCAGCTTCGGCAAACTTCGAACCATACTACTGTTCCAAGTGCGGAACGAAGATCGAGAGTCCGGACGATGTCTTCTGCCCGAAGTGCGGAAACAAGCTGAAATAAAAGGATATGAAAAGCCCATCAACGGATGGGCTTTTTTCATTTATTGCCGTAATGGCTTCCGCATTGAATAATCTCCAGATTGCTGTTGTGGATTCTGAACACGATTCTGTTTTTTTCATCGATTCTGACGCTCCAGTATCCAGCAAGATTTCCTGAAAGAGGTTCGGTCTTTCCTGTGCATTCATATCCGTTGCGATCAATATCTTTGATTAATCGGTTTATTTTCTTCAAAGTCGCCTTGTCTTTGCTTTGCCACTGCAGATATTCCGCCCAGGCATCATCGTCCCATAGTTTCTTCATTCATCTTCCCCGACCAGTTCGTGTTCCTTCAAAGAAGTAATGCCGGCTTCCAGATTGCTGATCCTTCTTTGCAGCTCCATGATGTTTTCTGCGCTGTAGAACGGGTCGGCAGAAATTTCAAAAGGAATTCTTCTTTCTCTAATGACTTTCTTGGCAAACATGGTAAAAGCGGCAGACATGGATACGCCCATTTCCTTGCATACCTCTTCCATCTGTATCTTCATGTCCTCATCCATTCTGAAATTAATCATTTTCTGAGTCATAAAAAAGTCCTCCTTTACATCAAAGACATTATACTTCCGTCATTATTACATGTAAAGCATTTTAATTATTTATGCTTTACAAATGAATTCTACCACAGAAACATCAGCAGCCAGGCAATGACCATACCCATGGCCAGACAGCTGAAATGCGAGGTGCCGTCCACTCCCGGCAGCACCGACATGATCACCAGAGAAGCCAGAGAACGTCCCATGGAAAGCAGTCCGTCCATCCCGAAGTATTTCATCACCACCAGCAGATACGCGCCTATCAGCCCGCAGATCGCTCCTGAAGCGCCCTGGGACATCGTATAGTCGTCTCTCCTGTTGTGACGGATCTGCAGCGCCAGGAACTTCCCCAGAATCATCGATCCAAAGTAGATCACCAGCATCTGCCCCGATCCGAAGATACTCTCCGCAGCCGTACCGATATTGATCAGAGAGATCATGTTGCAGGCAATGTGGGCGATATCGCTGTGCGTAAAGGAACTCGTAAGAATACGGTAGTATTCCTTCCGGTTAAACACGCTGTGATAGGAGACCGCCAGATCATCGCTGTCCAGCCTTCCCCCCATGACCATCATAAAAACGACAATATTGATCAGAACTAGCAAGTACGTAAACATACCTTTATTATAAATCACAAACATTTACAAATTAAAAAAACAGTATTACAATATAACAGTTGTTTTATGACACGAAGAAAAAACGGAAGTAACGGCGTAAAATCCGTTACGAAACATAACACGAAAAACACGGAGCATACCGCTCTGATAGATATTCTTACGATCGCCATCATCACTGCCGCAGCAGTCTATTTTTTACTGTTCTCGGTACCGCGCATCCTCTACGCCTACACCGGCAGAGACGCTCAGATCGACTTTGAACAGACCTATCATGCGGAGAAACTGCTGAAAGGATACAGGGATACTTCCCTGATTTTCTTCGGCGAATACGAGGAAGAACCTGAACTCATCGAAAACATCCTTCCGTATCCGATCTACCACTCCGTCTCCAACTACTACATGTATTCGGGCGTATATTCCCTGGGATCTCTTCCTGCCAGAAAGGCCTGGGCTCACGCCTACGACCTGGCCAGACAGGGACTGATACACGGCTCATCTACGGGCTATCAGTGCACCTTCTTCGCCCAGATGTGGTTCTACGACATCTACGGCTTCAATTCCTCCGGCAACTCCGGATCGGGTGACGGCAGAAACTTCGCCTACAAGGTCTATCAGACCCACACGTACAGAGACGAGGAAGGAAAGCTCTGCCACTTGTTCGAACTGGGCAGCGAGCCGAAGACCATGGGCATCATCTCCATCTCCGGCATCTCCAACGAGAGCGGACACGTCATCTGCGTCGATGAAGTGGACTACGTCAACAACACGATCACCATCTCCGACGGCAACTACCGGAACAAGGGCGAAGCCCGCATCAGAGTAACGATGACCCTGGACCAGTTCTACCGCACCAATCCGGGCAGATACACCTTCGTCAATCCGACTCTGGAACTGCTGGAAACACTGAAAGAAAACGAAACAGAATGAATCATCGGGATATCCCGATGATTCTTTTTTTATATATAATATAGACAACCCCAGGAGGTACATCATGGCAAAAGTTCTTCTACTCAACGGCAGCCCGCATCCAAACGGATGCACGGCAACAGCACTGCAGGAAATGATCAAGGTCTTTGAAGAAGAAGGCGTAGAGACGGAACTGATACAGGTAGGAAACCGCAGCATCCGCGGATGCATCGCCTGCGAATCCTGCTCCAAGACAGGAAAATGCGTTTTCGACGATCTGGTCAACGAGACCGCTCCAAAACTTGCGGAAGCCGACGGACTGGTCGTCGGATCACCGGTCTACTACGGATCCCCGAACGGAACCATCATCTCCTTCATGGACCGTCTGTTCTACAGCACGGGCAGCATTCCGAAACACATGAAGGTCGGCGCCGCAGTCGTATCCTGCCGCCGGGGAGGCAATACCGCCAGTTTCGATGTCCTGAACAAGTACTTCACGATCAGCGGCATGCCTCTGGCATCCGCCAACTACTGGAATCAGGTACACGGCTTTACGGCCGAAGATGTCAAGAAAGACCTGGAAGGATTACAGACCATGCGCAATCTCGCCAGAAACATGGCTTTCATGATCCGGGCGATCGCTGCGGAAAAAGAGAAATCGGGACTGCCTTTACGTGAACGCGGAGCGTTCACCAGCTTCCCGGACGGAAAATAAAAAGAGCTCTTGAAGCTCTTTTTTTCTTGTGATCTTTACAGAATATGTTTAAACACGAAATCACCGAACCCGCCATCCGCACAGTCCAGATCGGTAATGTATCCGGCAAGCGCTTTGGTGCACTCCTGTCCGTCTCTTAGACACACGCCCATGCCCGAGGCTACGATCATCTCGTTGTCGTTGTCCGCATCGCCAAACGTCGCGACATCCTTAAGATCGATGCCGTGTCTTCTGCAGAAGATCTCCAATGCATAGGCCTTGGAAGCCCTCGCATGAACGATCTCGTAGGTCATTCCGGTGGTCTTGACGATCTTGAAGTGTTCCCTGTGCTTTTCAAGCAATGGTTTTATTTCCTTGAGCAGGCGGTCCATGTCGTTGTCTTCCTTCATCAGCAGAAACTTGTAGAAGTTTCCCTCCGCCAGAAAGTCGTCCTTTCTTTCCGCCAGTCTGACATCCCTGTCCATCTGCCTGAAGATCTTGTAGAAATGGGAATCCTTCCTCCGAAACAGCGTATACGTATCGATATAGGCGTGGTAGTCGTAGCCGCAGGTATCCAGAAAATCCAGAATGTCTTCCACCCATTCCTTTTCCAGCACCAGAAGCGTCTCTTCCTTCTTTTCAAGACCGTCGTAGAACGCCTGACCGTTGACGCCGATCAGCAGTTCCGGTTCGAAGTTGAGATCCCATTCCTTGATCTTGTTGCGCAGCTGCAGAACGGTCCTTCCCGAAGCAAGACCGAAGAGAAAACCCTGCCGATGCAGCTCTTCCATCGCTTTTTTGTTCAGATCAGGCAGACCGTTCATGTACCCTATCAGGGTCAGATCGATATCCGCAACCACCAGTCTGATATCCGTTTTCTTCATACTGTTATTAATCATAACAGAAACTCTCATTGTCACAAAACGGAATGCATCGATGAATGTATAATGATATAGAAGATCCATTCGATAAAGGAGACACGAAACATGAACAATAGAACATACAGAATACTTGGAATACTGCTGGCGGCCTTCCTGGTTGGAATATCCTATCTGGCCGGAAAAGGCAGTGCAGAAAACAGGCTGCTGAAACAGCGGGAAACGCTGCAGATGCTCAACAGAAGCAGCGTCGAAAACATGATCGTGGAAGAAGGAAAGACCATCTACGTCATCGGACACAAGAGCCCCGACTCCGACACGGTCTGCAGCGCGATCGCTTATGCCCGTCTTTTAAGCATGCTGGGACAAGAAGCGAAAGCCGTCATCAGCGAACCTGTGAACCATGAAACGGAGTATGTACTGAAACAGGCGGGAGCGGAATCTCCTGAAGTGCTTTACGATGCCTCGGGAGAATACATCTTCCTGGTCGACCACAGCGAATACGCCCAGGCGGTAGAAGGACTGGCAGATGCCCATACCGTCGGCGTCATCGACCATCACGGCGTTGGAACACTCAACACCGGCAACCAGGTTGTCTATGAAGGAAGACCGATCGGTTCCACCGCGACCATCGTCTGGCTGGATTATCTCAACTACGGTCTCGAGATCGATCAGAAAACGGCATATCTCCTGCTGGGAGCAGTGCTTTCCGATACGGACAATCTGACCGGCTCGACCGTAACGGAAGCGGACAGGCAAGCCGTAAAGACATTGGCAGTTACGGCA
>JAEEGL010449491.1_pt1 | contig 12452 bp, 9 predicted proteins | sample 9134231 | NCBI WGS metagenome assembly JAEEGL01 (sample SAMN16246548, study PRJNA631951) | gut metagenome | biome: gut microbiome; feature: rumen; material: fiber-attached | host: Bos | place: Iran: Karaj | collected 2018-10 | reverse complement strand
TTATTCTCAATAGCTAAGATGCAGGTCATAATCTTAGTTATACTTGCTATTAATCGAGGACTATCTTTATTCTTACTAGCTAGTATTCTCCCTGAATCCATATCCATTAGGACATATTCATATGCTGATGATGTACTGGCATATATACTAGGTATAAATAAAAATAAGCATAAGAAAAACAACAATATTTTCTTCATATCTTCACCTATTTAAGTATATGAATGATATTGTTGTTTATTAGTTATTTATTTCACACTAGTTAATAATATAAGGAGTGTTTTATTTGGTGAATACTAGTTTTATAATTTAGAATACTAACTAATGCTTATTTTATTCATATATCACTTCCTTTACTATTTAAATAATATAATAGTTTTATTAAATAGATATTGAATTAGTGCATTCTTCTTCCATTTTGTGGCATATTACCTTCTTGAGGCATATTTCCACCCATCATTTGGTTAGTAATTTTATTAGTTGTAGTACCATTTACGATAATGGCTCCATTCTAGTAATTTAATTACTATTCTTTTTCTTTGTAGAAATATGCTTCTTTACCCTATTCCTACTATACAACAACACATGTCGACATTTTTTACACATAAAAAAAGCAAGTTATTTCTTGCTTCTTTTGTATGTTTCATAATGAACTCTTTGAACTAAGCCCATTGCAAAAAGTAAGGTTATGGTATAACTACCACCATACGATAAAAATGGTAATGGAACACCAGTAAGTGGCCCTATGTTTAAGACACCGATTAGATTTATACCAATATGAAATAAGAGATAAGCAAATACTCCATAAGCGATGATACCATTACCTAAATCGGTTGCTTTTTTGGCGATTCTTAGTATGCGATATAAGATAAAAGCGTAGGCAAAAATAATTACTAAACCTATGATAAAACCCCATTCTTCCACGATAATTGGAAAAATAAAGTCAGTATGTGATTCTGGAAGATATAAATATTTTTGGGTGCTCTCACCGATTCCTTTACCAGTTAATCCACCATTTTTTAAGGCAATAATACTATTGCATAATTGATATCCAGTTTTATCTTCATATCTTTCACAGGGATTCATAAACTGAAATCTTTTTAATTGATAATCTCTTAAAAATGATCCACCTGTTAAGATGAGAATTAAGACTACTAATATAATACCACCAAAGAATATTTTGTTGATTGGTCCTTTGGTTTCTTTTTTCAAAGGAAGTGCATAAAAGATTAACAAGACAATACCAAAGATAACAAAAGCAGTACCAAAGTCTGGTTGCATAGCAACTGTTACAACAACTACCATTGAAATAATAATTGGTTTTAATAACGTCCATTGATTATCTAATTCATCTTTATGTTTATTATAGTAATATGCCAGATATAAAACAATTATAATTTTACCTATTTCACTAGGCTGAACAGTAATTACTTTTAAATCATACCAACTTTGACTAGCATTATAGACTGATCCATATACCATTAAACCAAACAATGATAAAAGTAAGACTATAATCATAAATGGTGAAGTTTTTTTAAATAATTTTGTAGGAAAATAGATAGCTATTAAAAAAGCAATCATTCCCACAATCATAAATAACCCTTGTCTAATAAGATAGAAATAAATGCTATTGTGATAACGCATATAAGATGCCATTGATGAAGCACTTAAAACCATAATTAGGCCAAAGACCATAAAAACTAACATGACGATTAAAAGTGGTTTATCTAATTTGGTAGAATGTTTCATCATATCACTATCCTTTATATAAATATAGCAAATAGTTAAAAAAAAGTAAACTTAATTTATTAAGTCTACTTCATTTTACATTATTTTTCTAAAAGAATGGTAACTGGTCCATCGTTTGTGAATGTCACTTTCATTTCAGCACCGAAGATACCTGTTTCGACATGGATGTTTTTTTCTTTTAGTTTTTGATTAAATTCATCATAAAGAATTGTTGCTTTATCGCCAGATAAGGCTTTGACATAGCTTGGTCTTCTACCCTTACTAGCATCAGCATATAAAGTAAATTGACTGATTGATAGAATACTTCCGTTTGTGTCTAATAAACTTTTATTCATGATGCCATCTTCATCATCAAATATTCTTAGATTGATTACTTTATCGACCATATAATCGATTTCTTTACTTGTATCAGTATCAGTAAAACCAACTAATAACATCATTCCTCTATCAATTTTACCAACTGTTTTATTATCAACAGTTACTTTAGCTTCGTCGCATCTTTGAACTACTAATCTCATTAGTTTACCTGTCTTTCTACTTTGTTTACAAAGCCAGCATTATTTAAATCTTTAATAAATTTATCTAAGGCATCAGTATTTTCAACCATAATGGTTACGGCATAAATTTTAAATTCACTTTTCGTAATCGTTGTAATCGAATCGATTAATATATTATTAGCGGAAGCATTTGTAATGATATTTAGTAAATTATCTTCCGTATTGGTATAAATTAGTAGATCGGTAGCAAACTTTTTAGTGATACCATCGTTCCATTTAACATTGATTAATCTTTCATCTAAATCTAAGATATTCTTACAATTACTGCGGTGAATGGTAATTCCAGATCCCTTGGTAATATAACCAATAATGTTATCACCCGGAATTGGTTTACAACAGCCACTTAAGGTTACTTTTATTTCATTCATACCTTCAACTAGGACATCATTTTTAATAACTGGTTTTTTTACTTTGTCGATACTCTTCTTTAATATTTTATCGACAACATTATCTTTTTTTGTGATCAAATGCATAACATTTGAAACAGAATATTTACCAGAGCCTAGGGCTATATATAAGTCATCTAAATCTTTTAATTTTAGGTTATCTAAGATAGTACCCAAGTGTTCATCTAAGGTTTCGTTAATAGGAAGATTACGACGACGTAAGGCTTTTTCAAATATTTCAGCACCACGAGCTAAATTTTCATCTTTTTCTCTTTTAGTATAGAAAGCTCTTATTTTATTTTTAGCATGACTGGTAATAACAAAATTTAGCCAATCTTTATTTGGCCCTTTGGATAATTTACTTGTATTTACTTTGATGATATCGCCGGTTTTTAAGACATAATCAAATGGAACAATATTATCGTTGACGATGGCTCCAACCATCTTATCTCCGACTTCGGTGTGAACACGGTATGCAAAATCGACACAGGTAGCACCATTAGGAAGTTCAATAACATCTCCTTTAGGAGTATAAACATAAATTGAATCGTTGAAAAGAATATCTTTTTTTACATTACTTATAAATTCTTCGGGAGTACTAGCATCTTCATTTAATTCGATAATACTTCTGAATATTTCTAGTTTTTGTTCCATTTGGTCTTTATTATTTACTTTTTTATTTTCTTTATATGACCAATGGGAAGCAATACCATATTCGGCAATACGATCCATTTCATATGTTCTTATCTGGATTTCAAATAGTTCTCCATCAATACCAAAGACAGTCGTATGTAAAGACTGGTATAAATTAGTTTTAGGCATGGCAATATAGTCCTTGAATCTTTTAGGAACTGGTTTATATTTTGAATGGATTAAGCCTAATGCTAAGTAACATTCTTGCTCTGTATTAACAAAGACACGAAGGGCTAAAATATCATAAATATCTTCAAATTTCTTACCTTTAGCCATTTTATTATAGATACTGTAAATACTCTTGCTACGGCCTTTTATTTCATGGGTAATATTATGTTCAGTTAAAAGATTACTTACTTCATCTAACATTTTGCCAACTGCTTCATCACGTTCAGTTTTCTTTAGATTTAATTTCTCAACTATATCATAATAAGCATCTGGGTTTAAATATCTAAGTGATAAATCTTCAAGTTCACTTTTTAATTTATACATACCTAAACGATGGGCAACTGGGGTTAATATTTCCAAAGTTTCTTTAGCTTTTCTTTTTTGTTTTGCTTCTGATAAGACATACAAAGTACGCATATTATGAAGTCTATCAGCTAATTTAACAATTAATACTCTCACATCTGAAGAAAGGCCTACCAAAATTTTTCTTTGGTTAGCAGCAACTTGTTCAGAGTCAGAATTAAATTTTAAACGATTAATCTTAGTAACACCATCAACTATTTTAGCAACATTTTCACCAAACAAGTCTTTTATTTCTTCGTAAGTGCTATCAGAATCTTCAATCGTATCATGTAGTAAAGCAGCTGAAACAGCTTCAGCGTCAGCGCTAACATCTGTCAAAATCCAAGCAACATTCAAAGGATGCGTGATATAATCATCACCCGTAATACGTTTTTGAGAAAAATGTTTTTTATAAGCATATTCATAGGCTGATCTAATTAAATTTAAATCTTCGGGATTGTCATCATATTCTTTTATTTTATTAATTAGATCTTCGATTGTGATTTTTTCAGTTTTAACACTCATAGCTTCACCCTCTTTTTTTAACAGTTAATACCTCTTACTTTTAATTCTTCAACTTCATCGTTATCTTCGTCTTCTTTTTTAGGTCTTGTAATTCTTTTCTTTTCTAAGAATAACCATAACATATTTGAGATAAAGATAGATGAATAAGTTCCAGCAATAAAGCCAACAAGTAAGGCAATATTAAAGGTAATTATTTCTCTTGAACCAAAGAATAAGAGAATAATAACTGGAATAATAGTTGTAATTGTCGTTAGAATAGTTCTAGTTAAAGTACGACGAATACTTAGATTTACTAATTCTTCTAATTCATTTGGATCAGTTATATTATTTTTATATTTTGTTTTGTATGTTTCTCTAATGATATCAAATGTTACAATCGTATCGTTGATACTGTAACCAATAATTGTCAAGATAGCGGCAACGAAAATCGAATCGATTTGAATCTTGAAGACACTAAAGAATAAGAATGTAAACAAGACATCATGAATTAAAGCAATGATACCACTCATCGCATAATTAAACCTAAATCTAATGGCGATATAGATAATAATTCCAATACTAGCAATAATTAATGATTTTACAGCATTTTTTACTAATTCTTGTTTTACTACTTTACTAACAACATAGATATCACTATCTAAGTTATGATCATTTTTTAAGGCACTAGTTAGATTAGTAATATTTTCTTTTTCTAAAACTTCGCTGATTGTAACGGTTACTTCCTTGTCACTTACTTTTGTCTTTTCAATATGATAATTATTTTCTTTAACAAGGCTTGTTACTATTTTTTGGGTATCATTAGCTTGATTAGCAACGGTTATGCTCGTACCACCACTAAAATCGACACCATAATTGGCACCGGTTGTAAGGAAGATAACCGCACCAACAACTAGTAAAACTAAGGTGATAAGAGCAAATTTTAGTTTATGTTTAACAATATTTAACTTTTCAAATGGGATACGAATATTTTTATCTTTCTTTATTTTATTTTTATTGATACCAATAAATAATCCTAATTTATCATCAAATAGTTTGGTTTTAACAAAGAATTTTAAAATAAATTTAGTTAGATATACCATCGTAATAATTGTCGTAATAATGGTGATTATTAACATCGTAGCAAAACCTTTAACTGAACTTTCACCTAAGATAAACATAATGATGGCAGCGATAATGGTCGTTACATTGGCATCGATGATGCTAGTGAAACTACTCTTATTACCAAGATCATATGCTTCAGATAATGGTTTACCAATTAATAAGTTTTCTTTAACTCTCTCAAAACAGATGACATTGGCATCGACAGCCATACCGATACCTAGTAGCATTGCTGCAATACCTGGAAGAGTTAAGACACCATCAATTAAGTAGAATATACCAAATGACATAAAGGTATATAAAACCAAGCCAAATGAAGCAATAGCTCCTGAAAAACGATATACCGCAATCATTAAAATAATGACACAGATGATACCAATTACCCCAGCCGTCAATGTTTTATCTAGGGAATTTGCACCAAAGGCAGCTTCAACAGTTCTTGATGATATTTCATTTAATTTAGTTGGTAAAGCACCAGAATTGATTAATTCAACTAATGATTCAACTTCTTTCTTTTCAAAGTTACCTTGAATGATAACATCACTGGCAAAAGCACGATTGACAGTTGCAGCTGATAAACAATGTGAATTGCTACTTCCACAACCAGCTAATTCATGTTCACCTCTTGCGGCAGCCATTTCAGCCTTATTTTTTTCTTTGACATAAGAATCATTATTTTCATCAAAGTCTAGCCAAATAACCATAATATTATTGGTCATGTTTTTAACTTTTTTCGTTGCTTCATAAAAAGCATCTGTATCTTTGATTTTTAGGCTTACTGCTGGACGGCCTTGTTCATCTTGGCCTACTCTCGCTTCGCCACCTAAAACATCACTTGTCAAAAGCAAATTATCATTGTAATCTCTAAATGATAAGACAGCAGTTGATGAAATGGTATTTCTAGCATCATTAGCATTAGTAATACCTGCTAATTTTATTCTGATACGGTTATCCCCTTCGATAGTTATTTCTGGTTCAGAAACACCTAGAACATCGATTCTTTTTAAGATTGCTTTATATGTTGAATATAACATATCAGTTGTCAATTTATCTTCAGAATTTAGTGGTTCTACTTCGTATAATACTTCAAATCCGCCTTGCAAATCTAAACCAAAATTAATTTTATTAATTAATGGTTTGATAAAATAACAACAGATAAATGTAATAATAAGAACAAGAATTGTTCCAATGATAAAGTTTCTTTTTTTCATTATTTTGCTCCTTCTAACTTACTAACGTCAAACATGATAATATCATTGACAATTTCAGAAATTGTTAGATTATGACTATATTTCCATTTAGTCGTTGCCAAATGTTTCCAAATATCTTCATTAGTTACATTATTACCCATATTTGATAAGAGTCTTTTTTTGACATTAAAGACTGGAATCAATGCTTGATATAATGCTAATTGACTATTAAATTCCATATTATCACGCCTTTACCTAATTATATAACAAATAAACCCTATTTTACAAGTTTATATTTGTAATATAATGAATTTTATTATATACTGGTTGTAGGTGAATTATGAAAAAGTTTAATATGATTGATGAAGCATTTATTTGCGATAATTGTGGTTATGAAGTAACTAAGTTGGATTACACAGCAAGAGATCATTGTCCTAATTGTTTATTTTCTAAACACGTCGATATTATGCCGGGCGATAGACAGAATAATTGCCTAGGATTAATGAAACCAATCGGCATTGAAAAATATAAAAACACTTATAAAATAATCTATAAGTGTACGAAATGTCATCAAATCCATAAAAATATAATGGCTAATGACGATAATTATGATTTAATAGTTAAATTATCTGTTAGCGAAATCTAGCATTATTAAGTAGATCAAACACAGCTGGCATAAAAATAATAAATAATAATAAAATTAAAGCAATGAAGATAACTGTTTTTAATTCTTTAGTTATTGGAATTGTTTTTTTTGTTTGATTTTGAATGTTTTCCGTAACTTGTGGATCATTAACATATGTTGGAGCTTGTAAATTATTATTAGCTTGATTATTATTGTCTACAGCATTTTGATTATCTATAGCCGTTTCAGTATAAGTTGTCGTCTGATTAAGAAAACGATTATCATCAACAGCATTAGCTAAATTATTAGTTGCTTCAGGCACACCAATAGTTGGAGGTGGCGTGTTATCTACTGTCCCTAGTGATATATTTCCCATATTGTTATTTGCAGCAACACCTTGATTTGGTGGAACTGGATTTGGCATTACGGGAGCTTGACTAGGCATTTGAGGAGAAGAATTAATGTTATTAACAGGTGTTGGATTAACCGGTTGTAAGCCTGGAAATTGGCCATTGTTATTAACATTGCCTTGATTATTCATAATTCCTCCTTTTTATTGCATATTTTGATTATTATTTTGTTGTGGTCCATAGACAAATCCGACTGGTGTTGGATTAACTGGTTGTGGTGGAGTTATTGGATTAGGTACCGTATTCTCCACTGGATTTGGCATTGGAACTGGACCAGCCATTGGTGCTGGAGCTTGAACCATTCCATTATTTGGTTGTACCATATTAACATTGCCAGGCATAACAATTGGAGTTGGTCCTGGAGCTGGCATTGGATTAACCACTTGTTCTGGCATTGGTGCATGCATTGGCGCTGCAACTGGGTCAGGCATTGGTGCTACAGGAGCCATATTCATTGGTTGTGGATTAAGCATCGGTTCTGGCATTGGTGCACTTTCAAAGTGTGGTTGTTGATCAGCCAAAGGTTGATACATTGGTTCTGGTGTAAAGACCAGCCCATTATTCATTGGTTCAACTGGTTGTGGCTGATTTAAGGTATTATTGATTGGTTGAGGCATAATTGGTTGAGGTTCTACCATTGATGCCACTGGTTGTTGAACATTATTTGGCATTGGATTATTAATTGGCATTACTTGTGGATTTGGTTGATTAACATTTGGTGCTGGGGCATTCATTGCTCCAGGATTATACGCAATTGGAGCGCCACCAGCAACTGGAGCATATCCAGGATTAGCAGTTGGAGCAGGTGCCCCTTCCACTTTTTTAGTTCCATTCTTCTTCTTATCCGCAAGAAAACCAATAATTGTTATAATAATTAGAACAATTACGATTATTATGTAAATGTAATTATCTAGTAAAAAGTCTTTGATATTCATATCTTCATCTCCTCTTTATTCTAATAACATAATATCACGAAAGCGCAATATTTGCAATTATTTTTCAATACTAAATCGATTTACAACATTAGTGTCAACCGCTGATATTGCTTTGATTGATGTCTCCATCGATTGCTTATATTTTCCCTTTCTAAACAACTCTTCGGCAGTGTTAAGGGCATCATCAATTTCTTTATACGTTGTACGATAGCGATTGCCATAAGTTATCAACGCTTCGCAAGTATTGACACTTTTAACAATGTCATTAGTTTTATTATAAATCTTAAATACTAAATCTCTGGCTGTATCTACCCTTATATTTAAAACTTTGATGACAATTGGTTTTTTAGCTAATTCTTTAATAATTTCACGAATAGCTTCGCCGGCTTCTTCCAATTCGATAAAATAACTATTTGGAATAACTGGTATTTTGTAATCTTTCAATTTGTTTTTTGAATTTACCAAAAGATTTTGAATCATATCGAGTTGTTCTTTTGCACGCGATTCATCATCTTTCATACTGGTAATTGATTTTAGATGATAATCAAGATCATCTTGTAACCTTGTCAAACGATTGCTTAGTCCATCTAACTCTTCATTTAATTTTGAATAAGCGAACGTTTTCCCTTTACCATGTTCAAACAAGACTTTATAATCTTCATTAATTTTTTCTAAATCTTTACTGATTAAGGTAAATTTGCCAATTTCAGAATCAGATAAATCATAAGTTGTTTTAATATCATCCATCTGCAAATAAATATCGTAAACAACCTTATTGATGCCTTCGATACGTTTCTTTAATTTCTTGATGTTTTCACGGAATATTTCTCTCGCTTCTCTTTCACGATCAAAACTATTAAAAATGGTATTGAAATATTCCAGCATAGTTTTTAATTCGAGATCGGCATTATCAACTTTAAACTCTTTTAAATTATTAACAATACTATCTACTTTATCGTTTATTTCTTTAATGTTATATTCAAGATTTAAATAATCTAGTGGATATCCGTCACGTTGCATACGCGCATAAGCGGTTTTGGTTTCTTCGATTTTGTTAGGAATCATCATCTCGGCCATCAAAACTAAATCTGGTGTTTCATCGAGATATTTTTTTAAGGTATTGATATCATTTTCAAGATCAATGACTAATTTTTCAACTGAGATATAATCATTACGATCCATATAAGTTTCAAACTTTTTAAAGCCCTTATCGATACTTGAAAGTCGATTTTCAATACTTTGATTTAATGGTCCATAATCTTTTTTACGACGTTCATATTTACTTTCACACTCACGATAGATTGCTTTTAATTTAGTTATTAAAGTTCTATTTCGTTCTTCAGAATTAGTTATAACTTTAATTTCATCTAATAAAGTGTCAGCTTTTTTCTTAACTGCTTCAAGATTGATTTCAATGTTAGCTATTTTCTTTAGCGCATTTTTATAATCTTTACGATCAACCAAAAAATCCGCTTCGGTAATTAAATCGGTAAGTTTATCCAATTTCTTTTCTTTTATTTCGTTGATAGTATCATCCCAATAAGCTAATTTTTCTTTTAGATCATCGGTTTTAACTAGTTCCCTTACTTTTGATAGTTCACTTAGAATGGGAACTCCAATGACACTATTTTTTTCTAAGTCTAACTCTTCGATTGTCTGTTTAAATTTCTTTTTTCTTCTTACATTTAATAAAATAAGGGTAATGATTGTCGCAACAAATAGCACAACAAAAATAATTACGGGTAATAAATATTTGTCGTTCATATAATCACTCCCTCATAGTAGTATACATAATATATTTTATCATAAAATTTAAGATTTTAATAGTGTTTTTTAAAGAAAAAGAAAAAGTGTAATCATTTACACTTTTCTTTATTGCCAATGCCAATTTTTAACTTCTGGCATATCGACACCATTTTCCATAATATAAACTTTGTGTTCGATTAATTTATTACGGCATTCTTGAATTAGTGCAGCTGTTCGATTGCCTAATTGAGGTAAATATCTTAGGGCATCAATTACAATATGATATCTATCAATCTTATTTTGAACTTTCATATCAAACGGTGTCGTAATAGTTCCTTCTTCGATATAACCATGAACATGTAAATGAGGATTTTCTCTCTTATATGTAAGTTGATGAATCAAGTCAGGATATCCATGGAAATTGAAAATAATTGGTTTATCTTTGGTAAATATCGAATCGTATTCTTCGTTGGTCATACCATGAGGGTGTCTATCGTTAGACTGTAATTTCATCAAATCGACAACATTGACCATACGAATCTTTATTTCTGGAAAATTTTCTTTTAAAATTGAAATTGCAGCCAAAGTTTCCAATGTTGGAGCGTCGCCACAAGAAGCCATAACGATATCTGGTTCCATACCTTCATCACTTGAGGCAAACTCCCAAATACCTACTCCCTTGGTACAGTGTTTAACGGCTTCATCCATCGTAAGCCACTGTGGACTTGGATGTTTAGATGCGACAATTACATTGATATAATTCTTACTATTTAAACAGTGATCCATACAAGAAAGTAGACAGTTTGTATCTGGTGGCAAGTACATTCTTGATATTTCAGCTTTTTTAGTGGCTATGTGATTTAAAAAGCCAGGATCTTGATGGGTATAACCATTATGATCTTGTTGCCATACATTAGATGATAAGACATAATTCAAACTAGCGATTGGTCTACGCCAAGGCAGATCAGCACATACTTTTAACCATTTAGCATGTTGACTAGTCATCGAATCGACAATTCTAATAAATGCTTCATAGCTATTGAATAAGCCATGTCTACCAGTTAATAGATATCCTTCCAGCATGCCTTCACACATATGCTCTGAAAGAATACTGTCAACTACTCTACCATCGGATGATAAAAATTCATCGGTTTTTAATTTCTTATCTAACCAGCGGCGGTTAGTCTTTTCAAATATGGCACCCAAACGATTAGATAAAGCTTCATCTGGGCCAAAAATACGAAAATTCTTTTTGTTTAGTGAAATAACATCGCGTAAATATTTACCGACTTCCGTCATATCACTTTTTAAAACACTACCAGGATATGGTACTTTAACTTGATACTTTTTAAAATCTGGGGTTACTAAATCATGTAATAACATACCACCATTGGCATGAGGATTAGCACCCATACGTTTATTACCTTTTGGTAAAGTATCTCTAATTTCTTTAATTAATTTACCATCTTTATCAAATAATTCTTCTGGATGATAACTTAATAACCATTTTTCTAAAACAGTTAGATTCTTTTTATGCTCAGCATCAACTACCAATGGAATTTGATGAGCTCTAAAGGTTCCTTCAACCTGTTTGCCATCGACGATACTAGGCCCGGTCCATCCTTTAGGTGTTCTAAGAATAATCATCGGCCAAATTGGTCTTTTGACACTATTGCCTTTTTTGATGGTGCGAATATCTTTGATGACACGGTCTAATGTTGCAGCCATCTTTTTATGCATCTCCATCGGCTCATCGCCTTCGACAAAATATGGTTTATATCCACAGCCAGTAAAGAATGATTCTAATTCTTTATCAGTCATACGGCCAAAAATAGTCGGATTGGCTATCTTATAACCATTTAGATGTAAAATTGGTAAAACGACGCCATCGGTTTTAGGATTAATAAATTTATTGCCATGCCAAGAAGTTGCTAGTGGACCTGTTTCCGCTTCACCATCACCAACAATGCAAGCAGCAATTAAACTAGGATTATCCATAACTGCACCATAAGCATGTGACAAACTATACCC